>Ga0129307_1001211_pt1 | contig 29725 bp, 26 predicted proteins | sample P1105metagenome_FD_94437 | JGI IMG/M metagenome (GOLD analysis project Ga0129307, IMG submission 94437) | Capybara group fecal microbial communities from Wisconsin, USA - P1105 metagenome | ecosystem: Host-associated > Mammals > Digestive system > Large intestine > Fecal | place: USA: Wisconsin...
CAGTCCATAGTGATTGCCCTCCCTCTGTAGAAGTTGTGTGGTAACTTCATTCTACCACGGGGAGAAAAATCACTATGGATTTTTTACTCAAGTGTCCAACTTGATTTTACAATCAACCATTATGAAAAAATACTAAAATCGTAAAAATTCTTTTGAAAACCAGAAAAAACGGACAGGCCCACCTTCGGTGGTTCCTGTCGTGTGTATCCGACTTTTTAAAGAAATCCATTTTTCTTTTTTTTGAGGCCGAAGGACAGACAGATCAGATCACCCTCCCATCAATATCGGAGCGAATTCGTGAAGTGCTCATTTCTCGTTTTTCTAGTATCATTTACTCGCACTTCGGTAACTATTTCTCGTTTTATTTAGACAATTTTTCCTGTTTTTTTGTACATTTTTTCGAATTTAACGCCTTGATACTATATTATGAAAAAATCTCTAAAATGTCTAAAATCTTCTAAAATGGTGAAAAAAAGGCCAACCCCTACCTACGGTAGGGGCTGGCGCTGTCTTGCTATGCGGTTCAGAATAGAATTATTTCAAGGCATCATTTGCTTACGAAGAACATTGATCAAGACCTTCGGCAGCTGCTGCAGGTCCGATATGTCAAGAAATGCATCTCGCCCGTAAATTTGCTTGATGCGTTCCTTGTCTTCACCGATGGCTGCGGCGATCGTTTGGATTCCCATCTTTCGATAGCGTCCCACAATCTCCCGCATATCCTGATAGGCAGGCTCACCATGGTAGTCGTTTGCTGAGGGTTGGCCGTCGGAGATGATAAACAACAGTCGAGTTTCTTCTTCCCTTTTGGACAGAAGGTTCAGGGCTGTTTCCAATGCAAGGCCGTCCCTGTTGCAGCCACTGGTCTTCATTTTTGCGAGACGGTACTTTTCCTTCGGAGAAGCGCTGTCAAAATCCGTATAGCTGAAATAAGCAATAGATTTACTGGTGTCGCAGTTGTGACCAGCTACACATACCGGGATGCCCATGGCTATCCCAAAGTCATGAAGCAAAATAGCGGCTTTCATCGATGTCGCAATTCTTTCGCCTTCCATGGAACCGGAATGGTCAACCAGAATGCTCAGAGCGAGCTCCGGAGGATTTTCCGGCAGAGTCTTCTTTGCGAAATACCGTTGATCCAGGCGATAAGCCTCTTTTGCCTCAAAAATTTTGCCGCTGATACGGTGTCTGAAGAGACCACCATCCCGGAGATCCTGAAGAAGTTGCTCCATCTCACGCTGGATTTTCCGGCTGTAGGGCCGAAGCTCCTTCATGATTTTTTCATAGGCTTCAATGTCCTTAGAATGAATATCGCCGATTTTCGGGGTATGAATGGTGATTCCAACGTGAGAGCTGGTGGCTGGCGTGGATTGGATGATCACGTTTGTTGCATTTTGAATCTGATTCTGGACTTCCGCTTCTCCAGATGCATCACAGAATTGCTGAACGAGAACGGCAAAACCGCTGTTTTCTTCCGTCTGGACGCTGCCCTTTGCACTGCACGAGCTGCTTTTCGAATGATCCAGCCCCTGTTGGGAAGGATCTTTTTTCATTTTTACGGCATTTTTCGCTCGCTGCGTGGCAGTAGGACTGTTTTTTCCGGCCGTCACATGAGGTGTTGCGGCACCGGAACTCAAAACGGCAGATGCCAGGATGTCCGTGATTGCCTGAGCGATTTTCTCCATCGAAGGAGTACCGCTGACATTTCCAGTTGTTTTTTGGTTTTCGATTTCTTCACGGATATACGGCCAAAGCTGGAACAGGATCTCGTTATGGAAGTAGTTACGATCTGTCACATCATCCGTGTACCGCAGCGCGGAGACATACCGAGAAATACTGGAAAGAACTTGGATAGGCTCATAGGTCTTATAGGCGTCTTCGTTGGAAACGGCGACTTCATGGAAGCGAATAAATTGCAGCATGCAGTCAAACATGAGCTCCAGTCTTGAGATTTTCTTGGTCTGAAATGCCTCCAGCTTTTCTTCCAGCGGATGCATCATGCACTCAGACCAAAGGGAATAGCGGATGGTGCTGATGGCGTCCGACACGAATTGGCCGTTGTCGTCGATGAGGCAATCCTCGTCATGAGCATCGCTGGAGATGTTTTGTATTTGCGAGAGCGCATAGGCAAAGATCTTTCGTACAGGCTCTTCCTGAAGGGCCTGTTTGATTTCCTCCATGGCCATTTCATCCTCATTTGTTCGGATTTCCGGTTCTTTTGATGGAAATTGACCATGTTTCATCAGTTCGATAGCTTTGCGATCTTCTCTGAAGTTGCAGTACAGGATGTGGCTGCACTCGTGGAGAGTCATGCCAATCTGGGCGAGATATTGGCTGTAGAGATTGGAAAAGTTATGAACATACCTGCAATGGAGGTTCTGTCGGATATGGGTCCCGTTGGTGCAGGCTGTGTCATTTTCGTCATCACTCCAGTATAAATCTACGCTGATCGGGGTCTTGCCCTCAGATCGATAGCTGTCGGTAATGGTTCTGACGATGTTGTTGGTGTGCTCCGCATACTCGTAGGAGCGGAATAGCTTTTCGCCTGTCAGGGAGCTTTTGGCTTTCATGGACTCTTCCCTGACTTGGCTGGCAATACTGCGATGATCCATCATTCTTCCTTTCTGCCGCCAAAGGAGAATGATAGATCATCCTCCTTTGGTGGCGTACCCTTAGCGTTTGTTAAAGTTTGGTATCCACGATAGAGGAAATGATCTGTTTTTGTTCATCCTGATCGCTGGTAGCTTTGGCTACCACGCATTCTACACAGCTTTTTTTCAGAGCTGAATCGGAATAGCGATCCATCATGACTGACTTTGCCCAGGCTTCCAGCTCCGTGATGGCCACAGAGCCATCAGAAATATCTTTGTCCTTGCAGAAAGAGCGAATTTCGTTCCAGACGGTATAGAGCTTGTTGAGCAATAGGGGATTGTCGAATTTCGTGTTATAGCGAACACGGGCCAAAATCTGCTCCTTCGGCTGTTCCCATGAGTCAATCACAATGGACATCCGCCGAACAACACTGGGATCTATTTGACGGCAAGACCGATAGCCCACGTTATCCGTGTAGATCACGAGAGCTTCCGGATGGCGCCTTACAAAAGTGCCGTCTACGAGGGGAATGAATGCGCCGGCACGGTCATATTCATTCAGACCAACAAGCACACCTGCGTCCTTGATTCGGGAAATCTCCTGTATTTCGCAAATATAGCCGTTTTTGAGTGCCTGCACGAAGTCGCTTTCCACCATTTTGTAGAGCGGAGCACCGGGCTGCGTGGCGTCAGAGGTGGGTTCATCATTCTTTTGGAGCATTTGATCCCGAAGCGATTCACGCAGTGCAAGGACTTCGGGGAGTTTGATGGATTCGTCGTAGACTCCACTCATTTGCTCATAAGCTCCGCAGGGGTCTGCCAGGACGTCGTAGATCTCAGGCAGCGCGTCTGTATCGACTGTGCATGCCTGTTTCCTCTGTCCATCAGGATTAGGGATCATCTTGCTCAGAAAATCCTGCGTTTCCATGGTTGTATTGCAGGTGATACGCAGGAGCGGCATATGGAGCAGCGCGGAAATCAGCTCTACACCGGTAGATTTACCGTATCCGGTTATTCCTCGCCACATGAAGTTCGTCATGGGCTGAGGAAAAGTGCGGCTGCTGACATAGCGGGATGCGATGTGAATGGCCTCCGGCGGAACTGGATAGTCATCCGGAAATGCATAGATCCGTTTTTCTTCCTCCTTGCTCCACTGATGCTTGTCCGCCCAGGGTTTGAAAAGCGCTTTTGCCTTGGAAAACGGGATAGGGGCATCGGTTGAGATCGCATTTTGCTGGTTCAGAATGGATGGCTTTCCGCAAATGACATTGCCGTTGAGTGCGCCTAAACTCATCTCTTTCGTGTCAATTCCAGGGAATGAACCGCCCGGAATATCGACTTTGACCTTGTTTTCCTCCAAAAGATACTGGAACTCATCACAGATCTTGTAGGCGAGAGTGGGATCCAAAGAGGATTTTGCTGTTCCCAGCGGAGCAATTTGATCCACAAGCTCGTGTAGTTCCTTGGATTGATCCATCGCGATCAACATGACGGTCAGATACAGGCTGCTCAGATCCCAGGAGCCATCGACCGGCGGGAAGCGCTTGTCCTCGTTCATCACATTGATCACGCTGCCGGATAATTTACCGGACTGGAACAATCGGATGACGTACGTGCTGGCATCTTTCTGCTTCCATTCGGTGATGTACTGTCCATCAGTGATCTTCATGCAGCAGATCTCAGAATCAGCGCCCTTGCAGTACTCATGAAGAGCATTGATCAGGTGCGGAATGAGAACAACGGCTGTCTTCGGATCTGTATGATGGGGTCCCTGGTATTGTGTCTCGCTTTTGTGCGACTCCCATGTGTTATAGGGCGATGGCAGTTTGGAGATTGGCAGTGACTGCAAGATCTTCGTGCTTAGAAGTGCGTGTGACATCGTTATATCTTCCTTTCTTCCGTTTCATCGTAATGTTCCTCCATCGATCTGATTCAGCGATCTGAGATACCGAGCTGCCACCTCGGCTTCCGTTAAGCAGAGACAGTGAGAGATGAAAGACGCTGCCGCAAATGAGCGGAAGCGTCTGGTTTCAATCACAGTTCTCTTCTTGCACGAAATTCAGTCGCTGAAATCAGCGATTGATATCCCTTAATCCGACATTTTTTGACTCCTTTTTACCGTTGATCCGTAAAAATCTATAAAAAAAGACAGTTTCCCCGCTATGTAAGCAGGAAAACTGTCTTCAATCGTAAAAATTCGTTCGTTGACGCCAGAGACGCCGCATCAGTTCGTAAAGTAAAATTATAATACCATGTTATTTTCTTCAAGTCAATATAAATGGCAAAAAAACCACCGCGAACTGCTGGTGCGCAGCAGATCGTGGTGGTTTGAAAGAGTAAGATAATCTCAATCCGGGTACTGCCAAAGTTTGGAAAGTGCGATCTGAAGAAATTCCTGCTGGAGATTAGGACGCAGCTGCAGGTATTTCACAACAAACAGGAGAATCATCTTGTCCCGAATAATATCACCGGGTTCGCTGTCGCACAGACGGATGTTGCAGAGATTGGCATACATGGGACAGATGAAATAATCAATGGGTATGTTGGACTCAAGAGCAATGAACAGCAGCGAGTCAATCGTGCTCATGTTGTTAGATTTTTCATCCAGATAATGCTTCGTGGCATTACGGATGGAGATGTGCTGCCGCTCGCCGCAGATATTGGACGGGAGAATGTAATGGTCGTTGGCATATTCCAGAATTCTGAGACGAACCAGGTCATGGCTCTCTACGGCAGTCATCTTAGGGGAATAGATTTCCTGGTTTGCTTTTGCCTGACTGTAGAATGCCTGAATCTCCGCACAGATTTCCTCTTTGAAGTCGGCTTTCGCGGGATCCTGCATTGCCGAAACCACAGCACTCAGATTGCGGGGAAGGGGAACTTCTGCAGGGATACCCAGCATGATTTCCTGTGCAGATCGGCTCAGGAAAGAATAGCAGAGAAATGTGAATGAATTGATGGGCATGGTAAAGCCCTTGGTGAGCAGACGATGGAAACCGCCGGGATCAATACCCAGAGAAAGGCTGACAGAGCGCCTTGTCACACCCTGGGCATCCAGAATGTCCCGAACACGCTGGGATGCATTCAGACGTTCGCCTCTGAATGCAGCTACTGCTGCCAGATACCGCTCGATGGGGTCGGGGATGGCTTTGAGTTCATCAAGATTGATCATCTACGACCGCCTCTCTTTCTCTTAGGCTGCGTCATCAGGGGTTTGATCGCAACCATGATATTGTCCTGATCTTGCTCGGAAAGGAAGCAGAATGCATCCAGAATTCGTTCACCTGTTTCCGTGGAGGAATAGCACCGGAGGTCATAATCCCGGGGGCAGACCAGCCAATGCAGGCTCATGCCCAGATATTCCGATGCTTCGGGCAGCTTTTCGATAGGTACCATGGTGAAGCGCTTTTTGTCATTCCATGCTGCAGCAAGGCTTTCGGGCATTGTTTTCAGGCGATCCATGCGAGCAATGTGGTTATGGATCAGGTGGCAGGCACGCAGAGTGGGACGTTCATCCAGCAGCCTCTCATCTTCCCACACACGCGGCGCCATTGCAGAAATGGTTTTCTCAATTCTTGAAAGTGCGCTTTCCGGTACTTCATCCAGCATGTATGCGAATTCCTTGAACTTCTCGGAAGGCCAGGAAATGCTCAAACCGCTGCAATTGTATGCATCACGGAGAGTCATGCCACCGGTACGCAGCAGTTCCGGGAGTGTGGAATAGGTCAGCTCTCGTAGGCTGTTCCCGTTACGGTTGGCCGTTTTATATTTTTCTCTGTACATCTCCAGTGCGGCGAGACGGTTTCTGTATTCCAGAACATCGGCCGCTTTCTTGGACTCAGGCGGAGATTCCAGGAACTTGATGACATTCTCAGCGAACCTTGTGCTGATCGGTCCTCTTGGACGGGGCATAGTTGTCCCTCCTTCGCATTTCTTTTCTTGTAATTATCAGGAAATGTGTGATAGAAAATATCACTTTCGTGATAGATTATATCACCTTATGTATTGTAAAGTCAATACGACTGATTGAGCAAAGGTGCATAATACCTAGTTTTTTATATCCGGTTTAGGATATTTTAGATCGGTCTCTAAAACCGTAGAATGTTGACGAAAAACAAATATCAGGGTATAATACACAAGAATCTTTGCGACTGAGGAGGGACTGTATGGCAGAGGAAGAAAAGCAGCTTGATCTGAAAAAAGAGGACTATGATCGCATTATGGCGCAGCCGGTGACGCATATCCGCATCAGTGAAAAAGACCTGGAAGGACGGTACGACAAAGTTCTGGAACTCTTTTTCCTCATCGACGGAGATAAGAAAATCAAGCCACTCACCGTTGCTGCGACTCCGAAGAAATATAAAAAAATGCGGAGAGATTATGATGCGTCGCATGGTCTGATCCAGCGCCAAACTGTTTTGAATCATGTGAAGTCTTGGATAAAATCTGCTAGGGAGAAGATTCGCGCTCAGAAAGAAAAGCAGGAAGAAAAGACACCGGATAGAAACGGAAAATGGAGGAAGATACAGATTCTGCTTCTGGTTTTCGCGGTCCCTTTGACGGTAGCATTGGTGATCGGGTCGTTTCTGTTTCTGAACGGAAAGATGCATAAGCTGGAGGAACGTCCGTGGAAGGATCAACCGAAAGTTGAGGAGCAAAGAACGGAGCCGACACAGCCGGCGGAGGAAAAAACCACGAGTTTGGATCAGATTGAAGTCCTTCAGGTGCAGCGGGATCTGGTACCGGGCGATGTCCTCCGGGATGAGGATTTGAAGCCTGCAAAAGTATCTGCGGAGTTCTACAATCAGAGCACTTTGAATCGGGAAACCCAGTTCTATCAAGGCTCGCGAGGCATTGACCTTGTTGGAAAGTACATCACGAGTTACGTTCAGGCAGGCCAATATTTATCCTTCGGAATGGTCGATAATGCCTATGTTGCGCCGGTAAATCCATGGCTTGCGGATGTGGAAAAAATCTATGTGACGGCAAAACTGCCCGACATGGGTAAGAAGCTTGAGAGCGTATTTTTTGGCTCAATCGCGGATGTGAAGGTCACAAGGACAACGATTGTTGAGCAGCCAAAGAGTACGGATGAAGAATCAGAGCATGTATCCGGAGTTGCCCATCATGGTGCAGTTCAGCAGAGTATGCTTGTCGATACCTACTCGCTGGAAAATATCGTTGTCTGCGACATACTAGACAAAAACCGCGATTCTGTCTGGTATCTTTACTCCGCGTGGATGGCCATCCCGACGGGAGAGCAGACAGGATTCGTTGCTGAACGGATCCGATCCTCCCCTGAAACGGTAAATTCCCTCACCCCAGTTTATGTGAAGCTCCAGTTGACCAAGGATCAGGCAGATCTTCTTGGATCGCTGCTGGATGACCAGGTAAGTGTTGAGTTCGACTTTGCGGAAGAAATGGACATCGATACGACGGAGAAAGCGAAAACGCTGCCGGATCTGCTCGCTCTGAAGACGCTCATTGGGGAGTGTATTCGCCAAAATCAGGAGGCAGACCATGCGTGATCGAACGAAAATTGGGCTGGAGTATCAGAAAACCCCTTCATTTGTGCCTCTGAGGCGCTCTGAGCGCGATTCCGGACCTGGGGAGGGTAATGAGACGGGTGAGCACGAGTGGGCCGTGGAACCTGCTCAAAGCCGGATTATGAATAACATACCCTTCTCTTCCCTTCCGACAGCAATCCAGCAGCAGGTTATGAAACAGCTCATATTCGCCGGGATGATCTTGATCATTGCAATCGGCATGACTCTTTGGGATGCGCACCCCGTCTATCTGGTTGGCATTTTCATCGCGGGAGTCATCGCTTACCGAGGGATCGCGTTGCAGCACGATTATGCAGCGGGTCGAATCACAGAACTGACGCTGCTATGCGTTTCAAATACACATCTCCCCGGAAAAAGAGGCGAGAGGCTGATTTTCCGGACAGATGATGATATCCCAAAGTACTTTGAGTTCAGGCTGGCACCCAATGCAACGGCAATCCTTCCGAACAACGTTTATCTGGTTTACTTAAATCCGGATCAGCCAAGGCATTTAATCGCATTCATGGAAATATAAAAGCATCCCGATTCGCGGTACGATGGTTCGTGAATCGGGATGCTTTTTTGTGAAATTAGGAGGAGGCATCAAAAATGCCCTTTATTTGGCCCTGAGAGGCCGCAGGAGCGTTCGCGGGAGCTTTTCCGTGTCCCACGCTACCCTACCCTTACAGTTGCTCAGAAAGGCTCTAAACGCGTCTGCTTTCGAGCGCCTGTATCCGATGGACTCTATTTCAGCCGTGAATGGGCCTAGAATCGCTTGCGGGAGCTTCCGGGTCTCCCAGCCCACCTTTGCCCTCGCTGCTCTCTACGGGGCTTAGAATGGCCTTATCGGAGGCCTCCAGCTTGATCTGATTCTTTGATGCCTTCCAGAGGACCTCCTTTGAGAGCCTGTCCTTTCTGGCAACGAGAATTCGTCGGATGCGATCCTGCTCGACTTTTGGAAGAGACAATTCCCTCTTTGCCTTTCCGCTGCTGCGGCAAAGAGTAATGCTTTCGTTCTGGATGAAGCTATCCAAGGTTTTCAGTTCTTTGAGAGTTTGCTGAATCTCATTCAGTGCTTCAATCTGTTTGGGATCGTTAATGATTACAGCCATTATCGGAGCCTCCTGATGCTGTCATTGGACTGGTTCGTAGGTTTGTTTCAAGAAATCTCTCGGCATGAAACACGAAGCTGCGGATCGGACGAAGGTGGGATCATAGCCGTAGATTTGTAAATTCATGTCGCTCTCCCCTGGAGCTGTGGCATTGTTCAGCCCAATGATCTGGAGGAAGGGCGCAAAATAAACGGTGAGATAATCATGATTTGCTGCCGGAATCGTAACGGCATAAGTGCTTGTGCATGTACTGTACTGGGCAAATAGAGAGGTCTTCCCTTCTGCGTCGAGAAAACGCCCGAAATAGGGGGCGGAGACAGCCTCAACAATGGCACCCTTTCTGGCTACTTTTTTCCAGTCAGACTGAACGGTAATGTCCAGATGTCCCTCTGCGAAGCTGATTGCCTGTTCTGTGATATTCGTTTTTTCTTGAGCACTGAGCTCACCTGTCAGTACGGCGTCCGCGGAATATAAATCGGCGAGTTTATACATGTTCGACGACGAATCATGGATTATCTCTGAACGATAGATCCCAGCCATCTCTCCTGTTGCCAGATTGAAAGCACGGATATGTAGAGTCGTCTTTCCATTCGGGCTGGTGTTCAACGCATTGTCTGTCCAGGCTATGCCAAAGCTCACGTCGTTCATGTATTCTGAAGGGATAATCGAGTCATAAAACCGATCACAGATCAAGAAATTTTGACACAAGGAATCTGCACTTGAAACAGGGGTGTTTTCGCAGAATAACAGTGTTCCAAAATCGCAGGAAACGTAGAACCCGATTGGCGCATTTTGTGAAGCCTGCGGAGAGATAAGGTTCAGATACAGTTGGTCTGAGAGCGGACCGTTTTTCAATCCGATGGAGACAGAGTAGTCCATGTAGGAAGCTGATAGCTGCGTGTCATTCCGATACCTCCCCTTCCCTACTGAAACCGATCCGGAGCTCTCTCCAAAGTTGACATCTTGCGTCGGGATGACCAGGACTTCTTGGCTATTTGAATCGGTCATATTGGGAAGGTTTTGCAATGTTGAATTGATGTTTGTTCTGCGTGAATAAGTGAGTCCCAGTAAGGCTGCTGCCAGCAGCACACATGCGACTGCAATAGCAACTCCATACCATGCTCGGCTGTGTTTCATTTCTACGATATTTCCTTTGCTTTATTATCTGTGCATAATACCACGATATTATGCACAAGTCAATACAACGCGATTAAATAGATAGATTGTTGGAGATATCCCCCTCCCCCGTCCTTCTTTTCTGGATTCCTTTCCTAGAATCTCTGGAGAGATGGTGACTGTCCTTCACGGGTCGTTTGGGTGCATTCTCCCGAGAGATGGTGACTGTCCTTCGCGGGTCGTTTTGATGCAATCTCTGGAGAGATGGTGACTGTTCTTCGTGGGTCGCTTGGGTGCATTCTCTGGAGAGATGGTGACTGTTCTTCGTGAGCCGTTTGAGTGCGATCTCTGGAGAGATGGTGACTGTTCTTCGTGGGTCGCTTGGGTGCATTCTCCCGAGAGATGGTGACTGTCCTTCGCGGGTCGTTTTGATGCAATCTCTGGAGAGATGGTGACTGTCCTTCGTGGGCTGTTTGGGCGCAATCTCTGGAGAGATGGTGACTGTTCTTCACGGGCAAGCTTGAAGCAACCTCTCGATCGTCAGAGGCTTTTTTGAAAAAAAGACTGAGGAGCGGCCCGGTCAGTTGGGCTGCTCCTCAGCATAGAGTGCTTATATGATTTCGTTTCGCTCAAGCATATCCAGAATCAAGCTGTTTCTCATAGCTGGAATTGAACAGTTATGATACGCAGCTAATTTCTCAACCTTATTGTTGTCGGATTGCCGCATGTAGATATTCATTGGAGTCGTGCCAACTTTCATGGTCGGATTTCGACTTAAAGAATAAACTTCGGTCATAGGGTGCAGCGAATAGCTTCGAACCTGTTTGATCTCAGCTATTCGTTCCTCAATCATGGATGCTGTAAGCTTTGTGACTGACAGATCCCGTTTTTCAGCCAATTGCTGAATGTAGTCATACAGAGAAATGTGGAGACGAATACGGTAGGCTACTTTAGGATCCGGAATAGCATGGGCAGGCATTACTTGCCACCTCGAAGCGTAGCAGCCAGTGCGGATGCTTCCTTGGCCAGCTCCTCCAGACTCTCAATAATGGAACCCACATCGTCAGAAGCTTCCATTTTTCTCATGGAAGTTATACGGCGCTTGCTACCATTGACCTGCTTCAGATCCTTTGTCATTTTATCGTATTTGCGGAGGATCGTAGCTTTCTGAGATCGAGTAGCAACATCGGCAGCGGGCTTTACGGGGGCGGGAGGAATAATGTTTTGAGCGATTTCTGCCAGTGCTTCAGCCTTACCGTTGGACATCTGGGAAGCAGTGATTGCACGGTCGATTACACGAGTGGTATAGGTACGCTTCAGTGCCTCATCACCGTTGGACAATTTGAAAGCCTCGTCAATTGCGTCGGACACAATGCGCTGCTCTTCTTCGTCCAGACGACAGAGCTCGACAGCTTGAGAACGGTTCAAAATGCCGTTATGCAGGTGATTCTCCAGTTCATCAGACAGTTCGTGTTCGATACGAAGCACGCGAGCCAGAGTGGACTTGCCCATGTTGGACTTGCTCTTCAGAATAGCTTCGGCTTCAGTTTGGGAGAGGTTATACTTCTTTTTCAGGTTTTCCAGATATCTGGAGATGCACTTCTGCATGATATCAGAATCGCCGGTGCTGCCGCGAACCATGATATTGGCTTCATCCATGATAATCTGCTCATCGATCTCGTCCAGACCAATATAAGTCTGGGCCTGAACACGATCCCATTTGGTTTTACCGTCGGAGGAGGCAGCTTCAGCCTGCAGCATTCTAAGCGCTTTCACGCGGCGTTCGCCGGAGAGAAGCATCATCGTGCCGTCTTCGCGCTGGCTCACAACAATGTTATGCAGCAGACCACTGCGTTTGATTGCATCGGCAAGCTTGGCGATTTCCTCGTCAATATCGTCTTTTGCCCAGAGATTATCTGGGTTCAGCTCGACGGTGCTGAGTAAGATGGGAGCATTAGTGGAGCCACTGCTCTTGGTGGACATGGCCAGTTCAGCGCTTTCAATCCGTTTTTTGTCAGGAATGAAGCCACTGCCCATGGAAGCTTTCAGTTTATCTTTTGCAGATGCCATTACTGATGTTCCTCCTTCCACTTATTCAGTCGCTGCTTGATCTCATCCCAAAGTTGCACATAATCCTTTGAGGGATTTGCTTTTCTGTCGTAGATTACGACGGGTGCAGCGGCGTAAGTACTTGCGCTGACTACGGTGCTTCTCCGGATGGCGGTATTGAAGGGTGCTTCGGCATAATCTTCGGACATGCTGAACAGATCGCGGCTGATGCTGGTAACAGATGCGCGATTTTCGACCTGGGTAAAGATAATGCCGAGAATATTGATCGTAATATCTTCCGTGCGCTCCAGTTCGGAAACCATATTGATAGTGGTTTCAAAGCCTTCAACAGACAGGGCATCGCAGCGGAGGGGGATCAGAACATGCTCGGCTGCATACAGGGCACTCGTGGTCAGAGCGTCACGGGCAGGAGGCGTGTCGATCAGGATGTAATCGTAATCGTCGTCAACCGTGGCCAGCAGATCAATCAGGAAGGAATACTCTTTGCGAGAATACTCCTCAGCGAGAACTGCCAGCTGTCCGATTGCACGAGGGGTTTGCGCCGTGCTGGGAATAATATCAATGTTCTCGATTTCGGTGGGATGGATGAAGGATTTTGCATCGGGCTCAAGATGGTCATAGTTCATGAACATATTGACAAGACCCTTGCCGCGGTAGAAAGGTTCAGACTTCTTGTGCTTCGTCAGCAAGAATGTGCAGTTTGCCTGCTGGTCCATGTCCACGACCAGAACGCGATGTCCTTCTTCTGCGATCAGAACAGCAAGATTTACAATAGTTGTAGTCTTGCCGGTTCCGCCTTTTTCAATGGCCGTTGTGATGATAGTTGCCATTTTGGCCTCCTTTTCGCATTTTATGGGATTAAACTATCAAAAAATGCGCCTTAATTTTGTAACATCCCCATTATAGCGGCATTTTGTGGCATCTGTCAACAGCAATTAACTGTAGAATAATAGGGTTTTATGCTTTTATATGGCGAAAAATGGCGTTACAATTTGGTGACTTTGATGGGTTGGATCGGAATCTTGTTTTCCGAGCTTATTGGTGAGTAGTAAATGCAATCTCTTGGGAGATGGTGACTGTTCTTCGCGACGCCGTGAGGAGCAGTCTCCCGAGAGATGGTGACTGTCCTTCGCGGTGCCGTGAGGAGCAGTCTCCCGAGAGATGGTGACTGTTCTTCGTGGCGTCGGCGAGTGCAATCTCTCGAGAGATGGTGACTGTTCTTCGTGGCGTCGGCGAGTGCAATCTCTCGAGAGATGGTGACTGTCCTTCGCGGTGCCGTGAGGAGCAGTCTCCCGAGAGATGGTGACTGTTCTTCGTGGCGTCGGCGAGTGCAATCTCTTGGGAGATGGTGACTGTCCTTCGCGGTGCTGTGAAGAGCAGTTTCCCGAGAGATGGTGACTGTTCTTCATGGCGTCGGCGAGTGCAATCTCTCGAGAGATGGTGACTGTCCTTCAAGGCACTACGAGGTGTGGATTTCCAGACTCAATAGGAGGAGAAAGATAGATAAAATCGCATAAAAGAGTCAGAAAACACATACAGCATTGACAAAAAAATAATAACAAGGTATAATATAAATACTTTACGATATTTTTGGAGCGCTCAAAAGCGTCTGTGAATTGTGTTTATTATGGTTGTTGGGAGATGAAATCTCCTGACTAATTTATCGGATCAATCGCCTTATACAAGGCGAAAACAGGTCAAAAGATCTGGGCGGAATTGAAAGTGGAATCCAGCATCAAGAAGGAAAATGAATCGGCCAACGCAAGCGTATTGGAGGATGAAGTTTCGACTTGTGATTTAACGTAGGAAAAGACGAAGGATCTACGAAAGAGCGAGCTCGAAGTAGAGCAAAAGCTGCCACCAACACTGGTGACAGCTTGCTCTGCTTTGACCTTATGCTTTCGGGTTTGGGAGTGAAGACAGTTTATCCCTGGTTTGGGGATAGGCTGTCTTTTTTTATTACAAATTCAGAAAATACAGGAGGAAAGTACGATGAATCGCGCAAGGAATGTATTGGAACGGAAAAGAAAGAGATTATCTGAATTGGGAACTGTTTTGATGATAGGGTATTTCCTTTCGATTATGACAATTCTCGGACTACTGGGATCGTATGAACTGGAGCTTGTGGGTCTCAAGGTGACGGTGCTGCGGTGCTGCGTACCGCTTTTGGTGATCGTCATCCTTTGGAGACTTGAAGCTGCGCTCAGAGTGAGAGAAGTGTCGCTGAATGCTCGAATCGATCGGGCAGACCAGCGCGCATGGTCTTCCTATCTTGCAAGCCTCTATGATAATCCGGAAAAGTTGACGAGATTGTTTCTGGGGCAGTATGGGGAAGGATATGTTCAGATCCAGAAGAGTGGCAGATGTATCGCACGCATGGAGGAGAAAGAAGGAACGGATTCGGTCATTGAGTATTGCATTGAAAACTCGATTCCTCACATGACAAGGCCTTTGTATGATGGTATATGGACCTTCGATGGTTTCTGCTGGTCTTTGCTGCGAGCAGAGAAGGAAGGTACCGTGACCCGGATTATGGCCTATGATCCAGTTGCAGAAGCCGGACTCTGAGAGGTATCGGCTATGGCATGGCAGATCTTTGAGGACGATAGTAATGTATTGTACTTATGCATTATGGATAATCAGAACGACGAACCAAGGTGTAACGGAATATTTCGAATCTATCCCTGGGAGAAACCCGGGACGCTGACGGCGGCATTGCAACAGCTTGAAAAGGATGCTTCCGTGTATCAGAATTGGTTCCATCACAATATGGTGGAGCAGATGAATGCGGGAAAGTCCAAGTTTTCCAAAAAGAGGATCACAGCGCAAAAACTCTATGATTCTCGAATATCTCGTTTGCCTTCCGCGAATGTTGGTTGGCTACTGTGTGATAGTACCGGATTTCTTTCGCCATTCATTGATGAGCAAAGATTCGGAAGTGGCACCCTTCGGGGGCTGCGCAGAGTGGTCAAGGATGACAATTCCTGAGAAAGCAAAGAAAAAACCGCCATTTGGCGGTTTTTTCTTTATTCATCATCTTCAACTTCGACATATTGGAAAACATCCTCGATAGGGAGTTCAAAAACATGAGCGATATCATAAGCGAGTTTCAAAGAGGGGTTGTAGAGGCCTTTTTCAAGACGAGCTATCGTCTCTCGCCGGACATCAACGATCTCAGCCAGCTCAATTTGAGAGAGATTTCGGGTTCTCCGCAAGTCGGCGATCCGTGTTTGTAATACTTTCATTCGAAATACTCCATTTCTTCCTCATGGCAAAGACGGAGATAGTAAATATCCCGAAGTAGTTTGGGAATGGAGCAGCCGATCAAAACCAAAAGAATGGCTGCTTCAAAGTGAATAATATTGGAATAAACCAGACCAACGAAGATTGCGAGAAAGAGCAAAAGAAGCAATTCGGAGCGGTGAACGGCAAGATATGAGGCTTCGCCCATCAGTTGAACATCTCGTTCATCCTCTTTTTCGGCATGACCGGTTTTGAGAACAGCAACGAGAATAGCGTTAATTCCTGCGCTGATAAAATACATAATGCTGACAAAGAAAAGGACAGGTTTGAAGAGGCTGGTTTTAAAAACAAAGATTGCGATCAGCAGAGATAGGATGACAAGAGATCGAACGGCGATCTCCAGCATACATGTAGACTTAATGCTGAGTTTCATACGTGATAACCTCCAATGTGATATATTTGTCACACTATGCGACAAATATATCACATCATTATTCCGGCGTCAAGAGGAAACTGAAAATCAAAAAAGAATGAGGACGAGGATATAGTAACAGGGTGATATAGAAAGCACTTTGGAAATGACAATACTTGCGGCATCAATGGAGATCAGAACAAAAAAGCAAAAATATTGGGAGAGCGGGAGGAAAAACTATTTGTCTGGAATAATGCGAGGAAACAGGAAAGAGAGCCATGATTTCCCGTCTAAACGACACAAGAAATATAAAGTGGCTTTGTATTGACTAAAATATAATAACATGGTATTATGTACAGACAAAAGTGACTTTATATAATTAAATTTCTATGAACTTTGAAAAAAGGCCAAGGGACACGTGCGCCCTGAGGTTGATTTCAATATAATAGCATGGTATAATGCGCATCATTGGGAGGGTGCAGTACCCGCTTTATTTGAAACCAGTCATAGGCTAAGCGAGGGTCATAGCTGCACCTTGACAAAATAATTTTGATGGCAACAGGGATCTGATCCTGTCGGACTGGAGGCAGGAGAGGATCAAGTTACTGTTGCCGCACGATTGCATCGTGCCAGCGGTAGAAGGGAGCTTGAATGAAGATGATGAGACGTTTGATTGCGCTGGTATTGGCAGTAGGTATTGTGTTTGCGATGGTGGTTACGAACTATTCCGCAGATGGATTCAAGGATGTCCCGGTAGATTACTGGGCATATCGACAGATTCAGCAGGCGGTGAAGGATGAAATCACTACCGGATATCAGGATGGAACGTTCAAACCCACAGCGAGCGTGACCTATGCGCATTTCTCTGCGTTCCTTGCCCGGGCATTCTACAAGGATGAGATTCAGAGCAGGGAAGGGGAGTGGTACGAACCCTATGTGGCGGTGCTGAAAAGCCATAATCTCTATCGAAATGTTGCTTTGAAGGAAAATAACCCCTTCGGTGCTGCCTTGACAGATCCCATCAACCGATACGACATGGCTACGCTGATGTATGCAATCATGATCGACAAGGGCGCGGTAATTCCCGAGAATGCCCTTGAACAGATGGATCAGATCAAAGACTATGTGGCTTTTTCCGGGGACAGAACTCTGGCGCAGGCAGTATGCACCTGCTATCAGTTGGGGCTGCTGACCGGCTATGCAGACGGAACCTTCGGCGGAGCGCGGAATATGAATCGTGCCCAAGCGTGCGTGGTGATTTCCCGTATGCAGGACTATCTTGCTGGAAAGGTACTCGATAGGGAAGGGGAGGCTGAGCAGGCTGTCCCTGTGCAGCCCGAGAAGCCCATCGTGACTCCGGAAGACGGCGTAAAGAAGCTTCGAAACGGTAAGATCGCAAACGCAGAGAACGTGAAAGCTGCTCTCGCAGAGTTGGAAAAGAAGTATCCCACTGGAAGCAATGACTTTGGAACAACGTATTATCTGAAGCGCGGCATGGCCAATAACGAGGATTTCTGCTATTTCGGAACGGTCGTGACCATTACAGCACACTCTCTGGAGGAACTGAAATACCGATTTGTAGAGATCCGGAAATACTGCGTGAAGAAGTCATTGAAGTTGAAGAACTGCTGGCTTCAGCAGTTGGAGGCATTTACCTCGACGTTGCCGCTGTGTTACTACGATCCTGGCTTATGGAAAAAGAGCAAGCGGAACATTCTCACAAGCTCCCTTGCCTCGACTTATCCCTTCGGATCTTATGAAATGAACGATGAAGACGGAATCCTGATGGGTACTAACCACGACAACGGATCGTTGGTATATGTGGATCTGTTCGACACAAGGAAATACAACAACGCCAATGTGGCAATTCTCGGATCCTCCGGAGCAGGAAAGACCTACACCCTGGAGTGCATGGCCTTGCGAATGAGGCAGCGCGGCATTCAGGTTTTCGTGATTGCGCCTTTGAAAGGCCATGAATTCCGTCTGGCCTGCGATGCCGTCGGCGGGGCATATGTCAAAATCGCACCGGGCTCCGGAAATAATATCAACATCATGGAGATCCGGAAAAAGGAGGAGCTGGCAGATGAGGATTTGGACATCGACATCACCAGCGCCTCGCAGGAAGAGTCCATCCTCATGAAGAAGATCCAGCAGCTGCACGTGTTCTTCACTCTGCTGATTAAGGATATCAACTATGAGGAAAAACAGCTTTTGGACGAGGCGTTGATCCGCACATATGAGATATTTGGGATTACCTCGGAGAACGAATCGCTATTTGATCCGGAGACACCGGACCGATACCGGGAAATGCCGATCTTGGGAGATCTCCATGCTGTCCTGAAGGAAATGCCGGGAGCGTCGAGACTCTATAATGTTCTGACGCGATATGTGTCTGGTTCTGCAAAGAGCTTCAATCAGAGGACAAATGTGAATCTTGACAATAAGTATGTCGTGCTGGATGTCTCAACGCTGACTGATGAAATGCTGCCCATTGGTATGTTTCTCGCGCTGGATTATGTGTGGGACAAGGCAAGGGAAAACCGCATTACACGGAAGGTGGTTTTTATCGATGAGACGTGGAAGCTGGTTGGCGCAAAGTCATCTCCGCAAGCAGCCAATTTCGTGCTGGAGATTTTCAAGGTGATCCGCGGTTTTGGCGGCTCCGCTGTGGCGGCGACACAGGATCTCAATGACTTCTTCGCCTTGGAAAACGGAATCTACGGCGCAGGAATTATCAATAACAGCAAGACGAAATTGCTGATGAAGACAGAGCCCAGCGAGGCGGATACCGTTGCGCGTGTCATGGAATTGACTGCAGAGGAGACACGGGAAATCAAGAATCTGTCACGAGGCACCTGCCTCCTGGCGGCAAATTACAATCATACGCGGCGGGAAAATGTCCAGATGATCCTGCGGGACGGAATGATCAAGCGCATGGGGGATACGGAATGCTGGTTCTGTGTCACTCTGGAGGATTCCCTCCAGATGATGCGAGATACCGTGATGAAGACCGGAAAACCCTATTATAAAGTCGGCGGCGGTGTCGGGCACTACCCGGAATTCCACGCCGGCGACTATGTGATCCTGAAGCTGACACCTAAACGCGGGAATGGCACCTGGGTACACTGGATGAACGAACTTCCGGCGGATGCTGATGAGGCGGCCGTCCGGGCCAACCGAGACTTTTGCCTACGCAAGTGGGGATATCGCGGGGGCCTGAAGTTCTATGATCCTCAGGTGATTGAGGTGGAACCCCTTCTGAAGGGATAAATCGAAAAAGAGACGTGCTGCGGCACGTCTCTTTTTGCACACAAAGAAGCTAGAGCGTATTCAATGATATATTTTCATGTTATAATAGGCTCACTAGCCTTTTCCATCTACAGCATAAGGAGCATACTACCGATGGCAACTATCAAAAAGAAGCAGACGAAGTGGCCGAGAGAACGGATCTTGAAAGAAATCCGGCGTCTGGACGAAAAGACCGAATTGAATGGCGCTAAAGTCACAATCCGGCTGTACACTGAGCCGGAACCCTTGGGCTGCTTTACCTTCATTGATCCGGTCCGTATGACTTTCGGCTTTTCGAGTACACGCTTTGAGGAGCCCGGATTTACCGATACAGAGGCGCTGGACATCATTCGTCATGAGTATGCCCACTTCATGGAATATCTGATGTACGGCGTCAGCTCAGACCATGGCCCGGATTGGCAAGCCTGCTGCCGCAAAATTGGGGCTCGTCCGGAGAAACTATATACGGAATCATTTAAGCAGGAAGCGCGGAAGAAGGAACGTGAACGCATTCAGCGTACTCGGGTGGACGGCTACGAAGAAGGCAAGAAGGTCAATCATCCTACATTCGGTCAGGGCATTGTAGAAGCAATTGAGCGGAGAGAGAATATCACGATTCTGACCATCCGCTTTGGAGATACAACGAAACGATTCGACATTGACTGGGTTCGTAAACACTGCGAATAAGCAATATACTGAAAATATGAGAACAGCGATTCTAAACGGTACGATTGACCGTCTGAATCGCTGTTTTTGCATATATCCGACCCGCAGGAGACTGAAAGTGAGAAGTATAAAGTGAAAGAGCCTCAATTACTGATGGAGGCCCTTTTGTGGTGCCGGATGTGGGAGTCGAACCCACAAGGGAATGTATCCCTATAGTCTCTCAAACTACAGTGTCTGCCAGTTTCACCATTCCGACGAGTATGGTGCCGGAGGCGGGATTCGAACCCGCACGGGGAGTGCCCAACAGCCTCTGAAACTGCCGCGTCTACCAGTTCCGCCACTCCGGCCTATGAAATTGGTGCCGGAAGCGGGATTTGAACCCGCACAGGGAGTGCCCAACAGCCTCTGAAACTGCCGCGTCTACCAGTTCCGCCACTCCGGCCTATGAAATTGGTGCCGGAGGCGGGATTTGAACCCGCATGGGGAGTGCCCAACAGTCTCTGAAGCTGCCGCGTCTACCTGGTTCCGCCACTCCGGCATATTGAGTTGGTAGGAATGGCAGGATTTGAACCTACATTCTCCTGGACCCGAACCAGGCGTCTTGCCGTTAGACGACATCCCTATGCTGGCAGAGAATAATCTGCCAGTTATATTGTACGGCTGATGATGATTTCATCCATACGAACATTGAAGATTGCAGAGAGGACGAGCAAGTTATCCAATGTGGGCATGGCGGATCCCGCTTGCCACTTGTAGATGGATTGAGGCGTATTGAAACCGAAAATCTCCTGCATCTCCTTTACGGAGATACCAGCCTCTTTTCGGAGCCTCGTAATGTTCGCTCCGGTCTGAATGACATCAATGACGGGGATACCCATTGTTTTTCCCTCCTTCATAGTGAAAATGGGCGTAAAAATACCACCTGTTCTGAATAATCACGGGAAGCGATCATTTCAGGAACGGTGGTTGGGTATCCGTATGAGTGTATAACGATGATGACCCGGACTATCCTGAAATGAGCGCGCGCAGCAGCAGACCCCGCAGTCGCGGTGCCAGGCAGAGAGCGCTATTCATAAGGATGATGCGGTTCATCATGGTATGGACTCTTCCTTTCTGGGAGGCTTTCCCTAAGTTGCCTTTATCATATCACAGGTTTTCCAGTTTGTCATTCTACTACTGGTATAAAAATTTCGGCTGTTGGGCGGTTTATGGGACGGTAAGAAATTTACACTATAAGTACAAAAGGGAACTATAGGATTCCGGAGGAGGTCATCTGAATGTATGTGATCGCAGATATTGAATGGGTGGATATGGGAAAGCATAAGCTGTGCCCGACGCAGCTGGCAGCAATCCGCGTGAATCCCAACTGGTCCGTTGAGGATGAGGCCTATGCTAGAATGCGCCCGCTCGAAGGCGTCGAATGGCCGCACATTGCTTTCACCGGCGGCTCCCGACAGGAATTCCAGCAGGCAAGAACTGCTTTCGAGGAATTAAGTGACTTCCAGACCTGGCTCCGTTCGGATGATGTGATCTGCTGGTGGAATAGCGACTCCAATGAGACCTTCCATACGGTCAATAAGGTCATTTTGGGCAAAGATGATGAGCATGTGTCTGTGATACTCTCAGATCATGTGGCCGGTTTTCTCCAGCACGAAAAAACCTACCGAGGGAATGCTTACCGATTAGCCAAGGCAAGGAAGATCCAGACCACCGAGGTACAACATCATTCCTGGGACGATGCAGAGATGATCCGTATTCTGTTGGAGAAAATTGGGTTCCCTCAGAGTTATCTGGCGGAGCCGCCGATCCCCGTGATTGATTCCGAAACAAAACCCCGAAAAAAGGCATTCTCCAGAGAGATGGTGACTGCCCTTCAGCCTGTTCAAGCGACCTATTTTGTGGACTTCACAGATAGGATCGTACATTTCATGAATTGCAGCGAAATCAACGAATCTCACGATATTAAGGAGAAAATATCTCTTCGGAAACTGTTCCGGAAAGGGTTTGAACCATGTTCCTGCTGCAAGGATGCTTTTTATAAGGATCTGAAGCAGTACAATGAAAACCGGATCCATGACGCACGGTTTAACTACGTATTTCATCCGGATTCTGCAGTGTACCACAAACCGAGCTGTCATTTCGTTTCTCGTCTTCGGGAACTGTCTGGAGTGACGACCTATCGGAAGATCGTGGCATCTGGCCGACGCCCCTGTAAGTTCTGCAATCCGGGGCAGGCTGACGAACTCCTCACTTTCAATAAGGCACCGGGCGAAGAACAGCAGAAGAGAGAAGTTGTGCGTGCCTGTGCCCGACTGAAGCAGGCACAAAAGGAGAGAAACTCCCGATCGGCGGACAGTTTTCAGACCGAGCAGGAACGTCAGGATTTCATGACCTTGACGCAGCCTGGATATGTCTTTTGGGCAGTGCGAGGCTATCAGTCGTTTCACCGGAGAGATTGCAGCAAACTCAAGGGCATGTCTCACATCCTTGGCTATGCCCGCTATTCCGATGCCATGCATTCAGGCTTCCGCCCCTGCAAATGCTGCAAACCTAGCCCCAAGCAGGATATGACCTACTCCATTCCTATCACAAATCAGGTGCGGACGGGCGAATCCACCCAGTTGTTGGTGGACCTTTGCAACGAGTATGGGTATTCCTGCGCTATTTCCAAACTGGACTTTGAAATGGAGACGCCTGCCGGTAGATGGAAGATTGCGCTTGATAAGAACCCCATCACGATGCTCCATATCAATAAGTTCAAGGGCAGTCAGACAAACTACCATCGCCAGCCCAGACTATTTCTCTCCCTTCAGGACGCTTTCTTTTACATCCACCGCCATGATAAGAACTTGATGGAACAGATGATGCCACTGGAAGAGGAGTGCCTGGCGGGGGCCATCTGACCTGAGCAACGGAAAAAACTGCCGCTGAAGCTGGTATTTTATAGCGTATTCAGTTACCAATTAAAGGCTATCCGATGTTTGGACACATAATACGAGAAAAAAGTCGGATAGTACCTAATAGGTTAACAATCGTACCCTTTAGGAGGTTTATGATATTACTTCCATTCTCTATACTGTTCCTGATAGATGAGAAAAGTACCTGTCAGGGAGGTGCGGCGATTGGATGCTAAAAAACTGGGTGCACAGATCAGAATGGTCCGTATTGACCAGGGACTGACACAGGCCGAGTTGGCCGAGCAGGTTGGCCTCGCTTTGAAGTATTACTCTAACCTCGAAGCCGGCCATAAGAACATGAGCTTCGATACATTCATCCGGATCGCGAATACCTTGCACATTGATGCAAATACCCTGTTGATCGGGAACCTGGAGAATACAGGTGAATGTCCGGCGTCCTTTCTGGGGATGAAGCTGAAACGCCTCCCTGAAAGGAATCGCAGCCTCTTGATCCGCATTTTTGAGAAAGCTGCGGATGAAATGGCTGCAGAATGCGAGTAAAAATCATCTATCAGGACAGTATTATTTGGTTACTCACACGCCTGTGTTGCAGGAAAACGGGGCGTGTAGTAAACGGCAGGGGAGGTGCTTCGGCACTTCCCCTGCTTGTTTTATTACCGAATTGACAAAAAGGTGGACTTTTTGTTAAAAAGAATAGTGACATAAACATAATAGAATGGTATAATATAAATGTAAGGAGCTGAAAGAACTATCAGCATTGAGTAAGATCCTATCAAGGATATCCAAACAATAAATAAAGGAGGTAGACGAAATGGCAAAGAAGAAGCCGGTTCAGCAGAAAAAACGGACAGAGAGCGAGATTGAACGCTATGTTCGCAAACAGTTCGATGAGGCCGGACGGTTTGCAAAGCGGAAACTTGGCAAGTCCAACGCTCCGATGGAGTGCGATCTGACGGGTAATATCGTCAAGCGTAGAAGGGCTGTGGTTCTGAAATATCTGGATACTGTGAAGGAACGCTATGAGAAACGCTATCCTGAAGTTGACGTGGAAAAGGAATTTGTCATTCAGAATGCGGTTTTGGCACCCTCTCCGGATGTGATCGACAAAGATCGCCATATTACCTATGCAATGGCCATCGCCATGCTTGATCAAATTGACATCGCCGGCGAGATGCCGAGAGTCAGACCTTTTTTCCTGCATGATAATGATGAGCATCGGGAAATAGCGACACCGCAGGCTGTGGATAGTTGCCACGAGGGCCCGGTCATTCGAAATATGATGAATCTGATCCTAAACCGTGACCCGGTGGACAAGGATGAGAAACACTATATTACTGAGATTGCAGCTGAGCGCACAGAGCTACGCTGGGAAGTGGACTTTGATCTTGATACATCGTATCCAGACGATGAGGCAATCACAGCGAGACACCGCTTCAATATTGCGATGAGCATGATTGATGAGAATACCAGGAACCAGGCAATGGAGAAATTCGAGGCCAAGGTCTGGGAGTATTACGATTATTATTTTCAGAATCTGAATGCGTACCTGTCTCGGTGCACTGAAATCGGGAAAGAGCGCACGGCTCTATACGAAAAGCATCCGGAGTATGCGCAGCTTTTCCAAGCAGTTGAAGCACGCGTGTATGGTGCTTCAAGTCTTACTAAGCACAGACTCAGTGAAAGAGAAGCCGATGATGTCTTCATGTCATCTTTTCTGGAGTCGGGCAACTACATTTCAAATCTGTCAAGAAGCGGGCTGATGGAATTCAATAAGTTCACCAGCCAGCTGAATGCGCTTGGAGATGAGTCCGAGTATATTCTGAATTGCTATTATAGACTGGTGGATATCGGACCGTTTTTCCCCACGTTATCCTATGCTTCGCTGGCTGATTTCCTGAATCCTGAGATGGCGATCCTTTGGAATAAGTTCACCATTGATGATCCCTTTGAAATCTGCCTCGGATATCTGTGCCTACTGGATTCTGGAAGTGACATCCCTTGGCTTTATAATGCAGCGCAGGCAGTTCTGCGTGCGGCGATCCGTAAATTCCCGTGGTTTGTCCTGGATGCGGATCTGGATTTCCCCAATGATGACCAGGAAGATCCTTTTGGGGAAGGGGAAGATGGCGAGGAAACTGCAGTTCAGAATGTTGATGCAGATCCTCTGGACAACGGTGATGAAACTCCGGTGGTATATGATCATGTTGAAAGAAAAAATCTATATGATCTTTGCTATAACGGCCACAGTGACGATCCCTTCATGAATATCCTGGATAAGGTCAATCTCCCGCAGATTGTTTATGACGCGTCTAGAGTGATTATGCCCAGACGGATCTTATTTGAGGGTGACAACCTGAACTACTACATGGAGTCCGGAATGAGCCGTGAAGAAGCTCAATTCATGGAACTCTATGATACCTTGGCCTTGAGTATGTCCGATCGGACAGAGGATATGGAGTCCTTCCTCCGCTCCTGGCAGCATGATGACTTCATGACTCTGTACGGATTACGGGATGAACCTGTGGATGATGCCGATGATCAGGAGGCAGAGCTGAAGCGACTGCGGGAAGAGCTGCGGAAAGAGCGGGCAAAATCCGAAAAGCTTCAGAGCCAGCTGTATGCAGCCCAGAAGGAGGCCGTTACCGCCAAGAAGATGGCGGAGCAGGTGACTTCTGAAACTGCCAACGAGCACCGTGAACTGCTGGATCTCCGGGAAGTCGTGTTCAATCAGGAAAACGACTTCGAGGAAGCAGAAGAAACGCCGATGTCTGGCGTTGAGTTCCCCTATAAGAATAAAAAACGGATTGTTGCCTTTGGCGGTCATGATACCTGGAGCAAGGCGATTCGGCCGATGCTGCCGGATGTTGTCTTTGTGCCTCGTGGTCAAAGCCCCAATGCTGAGATGATCCGGGCTGCTGATGAGATCTGGATCCAGGCCAATGCATTGGCGCACAAGGATTATTACAAGCTGATGAATATCGCTCGCCCGAACCACATCCCTGTGCGATACTTCGGCTATGCCAGCGCATATAAGTGCGCGGTACAGCTGGCTAAGTCCGACATGGGCGATGCCTGAATGGATGAAAGGAGCTGACAGGAATGTTTACTCTTTGCTACATTGACACCCACGGGAAAGAGCATTGGGATCGTTTTGGCTCCAAGGAAGCTCTGATGAAGTTCCTTGCCAGACACAAGCTTCTGCAGGATCCCGAAGTGCTCATTTTCCCGCCTTGCGCGGATGAAATGGTCATGAGCCCCTGCAATTTGTGACAATAAGAGGAAGTGCTGGATCGCATGAATGGTTGCGATCCAGCACTTTTCAGACTATAATATGTAATAGTACAGTAAAGGGCGGATGGAATCGGAATGGCTAAGAAGAAAAAGGTAAATCCGAATAAGGTGCCGTTGGCGAAGGGTAGCTTTGATCAGAAAGAATATATCGAGCAGATCCTCCGGGAGGAAAATATCCGTGCTTGCCTCTTGGTGATGAGCGCATTGGGTGAACTGGAGGACATGACGGCTCAGAAGATGGTGGATACATGGTTCCGATCAAATCACTACGATCCTGCCTCTAATACAGGAAAGACAATTAAGCAGAGGGCGGAAGATATCTTTGATTTCCACCTTCCATATCCTATGGCCGGCGCCATTGAGGTGAAGTCTGAAGGCGACCTAAAGAAAGTCAAGTATCAGATGCGTCGCAACTGCTTGTATAGTGCCATCTGTGTTTTCTGTACCAGCGCCTATAATGCTGGCGTTTTGGATGAATTGGCTACACGCTCCACCTATCTCAATGCCCAGATCACGGAAGAGGAGATTGCGCGTGGCCGACGGACCTACGACGGGATCCAGAAGGAACTGCTAGAGCAGTATCAGGTGGACGTCGGACGGGATGAGTCTGGAATTTGGGTCCGGAAACAGCAGGAGACTTAATCTGCTGCAGTATATTATATAATGTATAGGTGCTCGAGGTTTTGAAGGCCTCGGGCATTTCTTGTTAGAAGACTATTGGGCTCGATTTTGGAAAACGACAAAAATAGAAGGAGAAAAACTGCAGAAAAGAGAAAATAAACAAAGAGAAAAGAGCTTTGACAAATTCGTTCAAACTCGTATAATGCAGAATCACAGCGGTTGGCCAACCCGTGAATTTCTGAAATGGAGGACGAACGATAATGATGAAGATGAAGAACTGGGGTAAGGGAATTCCGGAGTATACTCGCTATGATGTGTTGGAGCTGCGCGAGCAGCATGAACTCTGTATGGCAGCTGCCGTGCAGCATCTGGTGCAGGAAGGTGCTGAGATCAAGGCAATCTGCAATAAGCCTTTGCGCTACATTCAGACGGAAGTGAACGGTGAGAAAGTCTTCTACATGGTGGTGTGTTCCGCCGGTCAGGAACTTGGCCACTACTCCTTCGCGGCAACCCGCGAGTTCACACTGGTGACGAAGGGACACGATGCCAAGGCGAAGGTCGTCTATGTGGGTCTGTGCTCTATGGACGATGAGCGCTGTGCCGAGGGCCTGGTGCTTCGCGGTGATGAGCTGGAGGCTCGCGTTCTGGAGATTCGGGATCTGACGAAGGATACTGAACCGAGAACTGGCGATGAGAGCTATATCTCCTACTGGGTAGAGCAGATTGCAAACGCTTATCGGGATGGTAGCTTTCATCGGTTTCTGGACATTCTGGCTGAAGACTACCAGATGACCTCCATGTGGGTGCTGGAGACAATGAAGGGCCGGGAGAGAGCTGTGGACTACTTCACTGGCAAGAGCGCGGCGATTCGTAAAGCTGGATCTCGCTGCCGCACGGCGGTGGTTCAGTGCGGAGACGGAACGCTTGGCGTGATTATCCGTCAGAAACGGGATCATGGCTATGAGGACGTCTATGTAGCACCGACTTTCAACGATATGGGTCAGCTGGTTAAGATCGACATCTGCGATCCTGGGTTTTTCCGGTATCGTCGCTACTTCGACTGCTGATTTAATCACTCGCGGCGGAGGTGGCTTTAGAGCCACCTCCTGCCTGAAATATTAAGTGAGAGACCATACACAAAAATACACCCTCATACATGACTGCATTGGATTGATATAGACAAGGATACACTATCATGGTATAATATGCCTGCCTTTTAGGCGATGTAATTGTCGATTCTGGGAAAATCATAACAAGGTTGAGGAATATGGGTTTTCCTCGGGTGATCCTGCTGCGTGATATGTGTAAAGGAGGACATTGCGTGCTGCGATTGATTGCTGACATTATTATGAATATGGCTGCAACCGCAATGCTTGGCTATGTCATCTACTGCGGCGAGCAGGCACGATGGATGAAGAATAGACTTTCTGCCATGGACGATCGGTGGATCAGAGACTTTGATGAGGATTACCTGTCCTGGGTGCAGGTAGCACGAAAGGGTGCGACTGCCGGGTTTATTGCTTGTATTCTGATTATAGCCGGTCAATTGATATTCTATACTGGTATAATGGGAGATTCTTTCTACGGCCATCGATCCACCAAAATCCAATTGTGTATAATGTCATTTTGCGCGTTGATCGCATTTGTGATGACCGCTATGGAACTGCTTCGCGTCGGTCGTCCGGCTGGGGAGGATGCGGTCATGAACTGCGTCTATCATTATGTCCAGCGATTTGGTTTCAATATTCAAGAGAATCAGATCTGTCTGATGCTTCTGTGTGGCCTTCTGGATGTAACTCCAGCGGGTATGATTAAGAAGTACAAGACTTGGGCCTTGAATGGGGAAGAGCAGGCTGGCCGCATGATTGTTACAGATCTTGTTGAGACATGCTTGCAGCATTTGGATGGTGGGGATACCTACCAGTTGGTGCTGGACAACGGTAAGAAGCGGACCCTGCATTTTGATGATCGGTCAATCCGGTATCTTCAGAAGATGCAGCAGGGTGCGAAATGGTAAACTGACTTTCAAAACCGCAGGGATTCTGCGGTTTTTTCTTGTAGTCCTTTTTTCGGGACATCTGGCTGTGTTATAATACGGTCGACGGTGGTCGAAAGGTCTCGAAAGAAGACACCTAAAGGATCGCGTGAGGAGTGAAGAAGGGGAGCATCACTGCAGCCCATCTTTACTTTTGCAATATAGGATCGCTTAGTGAAATGGAGGATCGACTATGAATGCATTGGACCCGATTGTCGCAGTAAGCGGAATGTCTGAAAACATGGTCAATGATTACCCGGATTCGACGTTTATGGTCGTATCCAAGGTCGCCTATTTGATCGGCGTACCGAAGAATATCTTCGAGAATGAGCATGAGCCCCCTAAGATGGAATGGTACACCAAGCTGGAGGCTGACAAGAACGCACGCATCGTGCGCAACCTGTGCATGCTGCGCACGGCATTGGAACGCAATTTTTCTAAAATTCAGACGCTGATCGTCTATGAGATGAAGAGTCTCATGTCTATGCCAGAGTTGGTACCCACGGACAGCATCATGAAGCTGTCCATGGACGGCATCGAGATTGTGAAGGCAAATTATAAGCCGACTCAAGAGTTAATATGTAAAGGGTGGATTCTCCCACCTAATACATATGACTGCGGCTCATTTGTGGTGAATGGAAAAGCAGTTATAGGAAAGGATCAAAAAAGTTCGTATAACCGCCGAAATTCACACAGAAAGACTAACTATTAAAAGTCAAGTCTAAAATAAAGATTTTATGAATGAATTGCGGAAACGCATTTCAGATATAGTTGTACCTTGAAAATCGCATGACAAACAGAGTGTCATTTCAGGCA
>Ga0129307_1001213_pt1 | contig 29645 bp, 17 predicted proteins | sample P1105metagenome_FD_94437 | JGI IMG/M metagenome (GOLD analysis project Ga0129307, IMG submission 94437) | Capybara group fecal microbial communities from Wisconsin, USA - P1105 metagenome | ecosystem: Host-associated > Mammals > Digestive system > Large intestine > Fecal | place: USA: Wisconsin...
GATAATTGTCTTGCCGTCGTCTGCAAGCTTTGTCTCGCCTGTTGTTTCAGTTGAAACGCTGCCCTTCTTTACAACGCCGTTCTCGACCTCAAATGTGAACTTTGTTACTGTTGTGTAGCCGTCGGGAGCTGCTGTTTCCTCTAATGAGTACTTGCCGTCCTTCAGACCTGTCATCTTTGTTGAGAGACCTTCGATGTCGATGGACTTCTGTCCCTCTGCGCCTGTTACAGCTGTTTCGCCTTCACCGAATACCACGCCTTCAAGTGTTGCGTTTTCATCCAGTGCTGTAAGGGTGAACTTCGCTGTGCCTGATGTTATCTCTTCTACCTTCTTGTCGTCTGTGCCGAGGCCCTTCTTGTCAAGGGTGATAACTGAGATATCATCGGTGATTGTGATCGATTCGCCATTCTCTGACTTTTCAACCTTCTGATTGCCTGTAGTATTTGCATCGAGCTTTGTTACCTTGTCGCCGCTCACTTCAAATGTGAATTCTGATACTACTGTGTATCCGTCCGGTGCTACTGTTTCTTCTAATGTGTACTTGCCGTACTTCAGACCTGTGATATCAGTGCTTGCGCCTGTGAACTCGATGTACTTCTTACCTGACTCTGCGTCTGTTTCAGCCTTCTTCTCAACGCCGCCAAATGTGAGACCTTCAAGGTTTGCTTCATCCTCAGCATAGAGTCTGAATGTTGCTGAAGCAGCTGTTCCTTCTTCGCTGTCAGATACTGTCTTCTTGCTGACAGTGATCTTCTTGGCTTCAGGAACCTTCGCATTGTTAACTTCGATAACGCTGTCGCCTGTTACAAATGCTGTTCTTGTTGCTTCGTCATTAGTTTCGTAGTTCTTGGTACCTGTCTCGGAATTGTAAAGAGTTGTCTCGCCCTTCTTGACGATGATACCATTTTCTACTGTGAACTCAACATCAGATTCGATCACGTAATAATCCTGATCGCCGATCTTGACAGTTCCGTCCTTGCCTTCTTCGTGGAGCTTGTATACTCCGTCAGGGAGACCCTTGACGTGGACTGCTTCATCGCCTGATGTCCACTTGATTCCGTTTCCTTCTTCATTAACTGTTACAGCTGCGTCTGACTTCTCGGCTACTGCTTCCCAGTCAACATTGCTTTCGCTTGTGATGGAGAGTTCTGCGCCCTTGAGTTCAGTCTTGCCGTCTGTAACGTCATACTTTGTGATAGAGATATCAGAGATATCGTCTGTGATAGTGATTACATTATCCTTTTCCTCGACCTTATCGCCTTCGGTTGAAACCTTTACATTAGTAACATCGCCGTTTTCGTCGATATCGAATGTGAATACAGATACTACCTTGTATCCGTCAGGAGCGGCTTCTTCCTTCAGTGAGTAAGTGCCCTTCTTGAGGCCTGTGATGTCTGATGCATTTCCTGTGAAGCTGACAGATTTGTAATCAGGAGCTTCAGCTGTGAATGTATCTTCGCCGACCTTTACCTTGACACTCTTCAGGTTGACTGTGCTGTCCTCGGATGAGAGAACGAATGAAGCGTTGTCAACGGGAGTTCCGCCAAGGACTGTCTTATTTATGCTGATGACCTTGCTCTTTATATCCTTTACGATGAGAGTCTTGCCGTCAGCTGAAGGTGCTGCTTCACCGTTTGTTACGGTGGAGATAATATTGATCTTGCCTTCCTTAGTGAGTGAGAATTTGATATCCGAAATAACTTCGTATCCCTCAGGAGCAGCTTCCTCGTGGAATGTGTACTCCTTGCCTATAGTCAGTTTGCCGACAATATCGTGAGAATTGTCTGCTTCGGATTTCCATGAATCAACAACTGCACCCTTATCGTCGTAGATGAATATTTCAGCATCTGCGATCTCCTTGCCTGATGTTATATCAGTCTTGGAAACAGTTATCTTTGTTGCTTCATCCTTCATCACTACAGATGTAACTTCGCCATTTTCATCAACAGTAAATTTAACATCTGATGCATAAGCATAATTGTCAGGTGCACCCTCTTCATGGAGAGTGTAGGTCTTGCCTGCTATGAGCTTGCCGTTTATCTGATGAGGAGTTTCTGTTGAAGTCCATTCTTCAACAACTACGCCCTTATCATCGATAACCTGAAGCTGAGCACCGGGTATCTCCTTTTCTGTTGTGATATCCTGCTTGGAAATAGTAACCTTAGTTACATCGTCCTTCATCACTACCTTAGGAGTTGCGCCGGTTTTATTAACTGTAAATGTAACGTCTGATGCATAAGCATAGCCGTCAGGAGCACCTTCCTCATGGAGAGTGTAGGTCTCGCCTGCAATAAGCTTGCCGTTGATCTCATGTGATTCGCCTTCTTCCGAAGTCCATGAATCAACAACTTCGCCGTTCTTGTCGATAACCTGGAGCTTAGCGCCTGCTATCTCCTTATCGCCTGTGATATCCTGCTTGGAGATAGTAACCTTAGTTACATCGTCCTTTATTTCGACTGATGTAGGTGTACCGTCAGCATTAACAGTGAATTTAACATCCTCTGCATATGTATAGCCTGCGGGAGCGCCTTCTTCGTGGAGAGTATAGGTCTCGCCTGCTTTAAGCTTACCCTTGATAGTATGCGTCTGGCCTGCTGTTGATTTCCATGAATCAATAACATTACCGTCCTTGTCGAGGACCTGAAGCTCTGCGTCAGCTATCTCTTCACTGCCTGTGATGTCAGTCTTGGATATTTCAACAACTGTTGGCTGGTCAGCCATTATTACTTCAACGGGTTCAGAAGTAACAGTGAATTTAACATTGGCTGCCTTAATGTATCCATCAGGAGCATTAATCTCGATGAGTACATAATCGCCGAGTTCAAGATCACCGATGAGCTTGGTCTTGTCTTTTTCGGATGTCCACTTAGCTACTGCAACAGCACCTTCAACAGGTTTGACGTCAGTTCCGATGTCAGCAGCCTTGTAAACTTCAAGTTCTGCTCCGCCGATGAGTTCTGAAGAATCATCGCTGGTCTTTGAGATAACAGCCTGACCCTTGTCAGCAGCCATATCTGTCATAACTACTGCACCGGTCGTTTCATCGATTTCGCCGCCTGTGATATCCTTGATGTTGCTGTACTTGTCAACCTTGAAAGTGATATCTGTAGCCTTCTTGTAGCCGGCAGGTGCTGCATCCTCGTGAAGTCTGTATGAAGCTCCTGTGATGATACCTTCGCTTATAGCAGTAGGTGTCTTGCCGGAAGTCCATTTCTTTACGAGTACTTCTTCTTCGAGAGCAGTGCCGTCCGCATCTGTTGTACGGTAGAGTTCAAGCTCTGCATTCTCGAGTTCCTCTCCGCCTGCGTCTCTCTTGCTTATAGATATACCGGCAGCCTTGTCCTTCATGACAACTGTGGTATCTGTAAGCTCTGCTCCATTGATCTTTACCTTATGATCGTTGGTAACTGTGAATTCTATACTCTCTGCGTAAGCGTATCCCTCGGGAGCTCCGCTTTCCTGAAGTACATATGTACCTGTCTTGAGAGTGAAATTCTTGGCTGCGGCGCCTGAAGTCCATGTGATTCCGCTTCCATCATCATTGAGTTTGATATCGCTGTCTGAAGCGAGAATGTCAGACCAGTCATAGCCCTTGCATATAAGCTGGAGCTTAGCACCGGGGAGCTCGTCACTTCCTGCGATATCCTGCTTGCTGATAGTAACGTCAGTTTTCTGAGCTTCTGCGTCACATACTGTGATCTTGTTCTGGCCGCCGTCGTAGAGGTAATAACCTGACTCTGCCGAAGCATCAGCTGCGGATTTGAGAGCATCAGAGCTTACCTCGCTGTCAACGACTTTACCTTCTGAGATCTTGAAGTTAAGATTGCTTGTAACTATTGAGTACTCAGTAGCACCTGATTTGAAAGCACCGCCGAATTCACGGAATGTGTAATTGCCGCTTGCGAGATGCTTGATCTCCTTCTCAGTGCCGTCTGAAGTCCACTGGATACCAATAGTCTTACCGTCTTCATTAGTTACGGGAACAACATCGCTGTTGCCGTTGAGAGCAGCATTCCAGTTGATGGTCTCATCATTTGAGATTATCTGGAGAGTAGCTCCCTTTACATTTTTCTGTCCTGTGATATCCATCTTGCTAATCTTGATGGATTCAGTGTTTTTTCTTGTATTTGTAAACTTATTGTTTGAGATCTCGCCGCCCTTAGCCCTGATGGTGGCGTCTGAAACAGTAACACCTTCTGCAAGTGTTGTGCTGTCCCATGCTGTTGTGTAATCTTCAAGCGGAACTTCCTTCATAGTATACTTATACTTATGAGTGAGGGTAGCACCTTCCATCTCGTAAGCACGAAGCTTGAGAGCGAATACCCACTTGCCGTTCTGTTCAACAGCATTCTCATTGAGCTTGATAGTCTCAATAAATGTTTCCTTAGGAGCGGAAGTATCTACAAGATCTTCTCTCTCCACCTGGATCTTGATAGTATCAGGTCTGCCTGATTTGCTTGTGTTATTATCATTCCAGCTCTTCTCGAAGTTGAAGATGATATAGCCCTTCTTCTGACCGCCGTCAGCTGCTATAGCAAATGTATCATGATACTCCTCTGATCTGATAGCATCAACAATAGAAGTTGAGTCACCGTCAGAATTGCGGATTACAGCTGTATTGCTGTAACGTGCATTTGCTTCCTGATCATTGAACCTTACCATCGGCTTAACGACATTATAAGAAGTTGAATACTGAATTATATATTCTTTTTCATCTTCAAGAGAAAGTGAAAGCTTTTTACCTGTACCTGCTCTGATAATGGATGCACCCTCCAGAACAGTACCGTCAGCAGCTGATTTAAGATGAGCGTACAGCTTGTCATTCTCGTTGTTGTCAAGATCGGTAAATACGTATTCTTCGCCATTGATAACGATAGGCTCCAGATATTCCATATCGCCGCCGATCCAGTCATCAACGATTATCTTGCCGTCGCTTGATATCTTTCTGCCGCCGGGGTTAGCAGTGATCTTAAAATTGGCTTTCTTGTTAGCCTTATCTACGTTATGTTCCTTTTTAACGAAACCGCCGGTTGGTGATACGTCAGCTTCTGATTTAGCCGCAGACTGCTTTTCACCATTTAAGCTTACCTCAGCAGAATTTGTGAACTTTCTGCTCTCACCTGCGAAGTCAAACTTAACAGCATAATCGTCATCCATTTCAAGAGCATAACCAAGAACTATCTTATGACCGAGGTCATCATTAAGTTTCTTGGCTGTTTCTTCGTCAAGAGTAATGGTAAACTCTACGGTATTATCCACAGCTGTTGCAGGAACACTGCCTAAAGTAACGTGTTTTGTGTTGTCACTATTATGTCCCTCATATGTCCATGATAAATAACCGCTGTTATCATTATTCTGATCGTTCGGATCAGTAAATCCGCCGTAAAGAGCGCTGTTGTCTACGAAGTGATAGCCAGCCGGAAGTGTATCCTTAACTGTGATGACCTGACCGGCTTCGTAATCCTTTTCATTATTTATTCTGAGCATCCAGAATAAAGTATGATTTTTGTCATTGCTCTGATTATAATTAAATGTAGGAGAGTTTGATGTGCACTTCTTCAGAGATATCTGAGGCTTCTTTATTGCCTCAGTCTGCTTTGAAATGTCACCTTCAGGGTAATGATATTTGATAGTTGCCTGGTTGCCGTATATATCAGTTTCCTCACCAAGCATCTCAGCAGGAATTATAACACTGAGAGTCTTGCCTCTGTTTTCGGTAAGGAAGGTCTTATCATTGATAGTGAATCCTACCTTTTTACCTCCGGCATTGGCTTCAGTATTTGTCGATACAGCTTTGATATCAGCTGTAGGTATATCTGTACCGTCAAGCTGGAACTGTAAGCCGTCAAAATCTGTTGCCAGTGTGATATCGCCGTTTACATTTGTTCCGCCAATATAAGTACTGTACCAGTTGTCATCGACATTGATGTACTCAAGGCCGTCAATATCAGGGATTCTAATATTGATCTTCCAGTAGATAACGCCGTTCTCAACATGATCAACAACCTTTGTTACCTCATGTTCTCCTTCGGGAACAACGCTCTCAACGGGAGCCCAGCTTGAATTTCCGTTCACAACATTAGTTCCGAAATGCATCTCAAAACTATTGCTGACACTTGAGTTTACAGGAGATGAAAGAAGCTCTGCAGGGATCGGTGTCTTATATGTAAGAGTATAGCTTCCGTCAGTCTGCTTTGTGAATTCTGAGAAAGGTATCTTTACATTAGCACCTTCAGCTGTTGCAGCTGAACCTACAGCTGCGATAACCTCATCAGCTGTAAGGTTGTTGCCTGGAATATCGACAACATACCATGATGATGTATCATTGCTTTCAAAGATCTTAGGCTCAACCTTGATAGTCCAGGTTATTTCCTTGGCTTCCTTATCGGTATCACCTGTTTTATTCAATACCGGGACATCGATATTTACGCTTGCAGTGGTATCGAAATTGGACTTTACGCTCTCATTGCTTTCAGCACTTAAAAGATCTACAGAGTTATTGGTGCTGTAATTTTGACCGGAAGCATATTCGAGCATTTTAGCCTGATCCATTTTCAGACTGTAAGTGTACTCAACGGTATCGCCTTTGGAAAGGTCTGCAATATTCGGGAAATGCATAACCACATTTCCTTCAGTGTCCTCTGAGAACATTTCATTTGAAATGGTAACGGGTGAGCCGTTGCACTGGAGATCAGCAAGTACTGATGACTGTGAATCACTGTCATAAGCAAATATACTGTTTTTGGGGAAGAAATCTTTAACGTATACTTCGCCTTTGTCCTTTGAAACATTGCTGATGGTTACCTTGAACTTGGCATAGGTACCATTTTCCTTTGTTTCATTTCCTACAAACTGCTTTCTGATTTCGCAGGTTTCAGCTTGAACGGGCTGTTGGAGATTAATTGTCTCACCCATATATGCCAGACTGAATTCAGATTCATCACCTATTGCGGCAGCGTCTAATGTTGCATTGATTCGGCCTGAACCTTTAAAATCCGCGTTGTTATCACCTTTAGGTATAACATCAATATATACTAATCCGCCCTCAAAGCGGTAAGTAGCGTCACACTCATCAGAATGTGCGGTTTTGGGTTCTTGGCTTTCCATTAACGCATTATTGAATCCGGGATCAAAGCGAATCGTAAATGGATCCTTTGAAGTAAAAGTCGGAGCCATTTCCCAATCAAAATAGACATATATCTTTTGATTGTTTGAAACCATTGCTCCTGCGGTTATGGGATTTGAACATGATTCATCTGAGAATAATCCCGCATCAGCGTGGAAATCAGATGAATTCGTGTAAGTAGTTCCGCCGTCAGTTGAAATATCAGCAGAACTGATAGCCGCTGATGCTTCAAGCCCTGACCAAAGCACTGTGCCCGACGGCAGATACGCCATAGTAAGGAGGAAACTAAGCATAATGCTCAATATCCTCTTGTAGAGTTGTTTGGGTCTACTCATCATACCACTCCCTTCGTGTTCACTATTATCGTCACCGTTATTACAAGGCCCTTCCCCTTAATTAATGATCCCTGTATCATAGCGGAAACAACAATAGATCGACCTATTTTGTCATATCATATATGCGTATAACACTCATATATAATATGGATTAATTTTAACACTTAATCCCTCTCATTTCAATATACCATTTGTAAACAAATTATTTTCGGCTGCCTAATTTTTTCGACCGTTTTTGGTAGTTTTGCATAACAAAGCGGTTTGCGCCCATCATTTAATTTTACTGTGAGTAATAATATACCCATATATAAAAACCTGTATACTATATACATTAATAAATGAAAAAGGAGCAGACTGTTCCTGCTCCTTTTCAAAATATAATTGTGGGAATGGTGAAGATGTCTTTTCAGTTGATCTGTTCACGAAGTCTTTCGAGATAGATCGCTCTTCCGAGCTGAAGTGCAATGTATTCTCCTCTGTCGCATATGTTATTCACAAGGCCGCACATCAGCACTCCGTACAGCATATCATCATAAAAAACAGGAAGCGCTGCATAGCCCTTGCATTTGAGAGAAAACTCATTTCTCGTAAACATTTCGCTGACGTGACATTTCTGTCTCTCTTTCGGCAGCAGATAAAGCTCGTTATCCCTGAGTATGCACTTCATCCTGATATGCTCGGGAAAGACAACTCTGCTTGTAATGTCATACTTCAGCGGCTCATCCAGCAGATACAGTATGGCGTGGGTAAGGCCGAGCTTGTCGATATTTCTGCAAACAAGGTCAGGCCTGCGATCACCATGAATTCCGTATGAGGACGATACGACCATAAAGTCGTGCATCATTCTTACATTTTCGTAGTGCAGATCATGCTCTGCGGTTTTCTGCCCCGAAAGGGAATAGATAGCTCTGTCCTTCATCCGCTGAAACAAACGGTTTATCCTTATATTTGCCGCAGGAGATCTTTGCTGTGAATTCATTGCCGCCTGTAATTTTTCTATGCACTTGACAAGCTTTATGGCGTCTGTATAATTCATAGCGCCCTTGTCGAAGAAAACATCTATCATATGTCCAAGAGCGTAAAACTCTTCAACACCCATATAGCGGTGTTTCATGGCCTGGAGCATTCTGAAAATAAATTCATAGTAAAGCCTTTTCAGATCTACTTCTTCACGTTTCAGCCTGCTGTTATGATATCTGTAGAAACAGTCGTCAAACATTCTGTAAATGAACTGAGGATTCACATTGAGCAATTCTATCGTAGTATAATCATACATATCATAGCTCATGGATTCTCTGCCGTAAAGTCTTGTCGGCACCAGTTCGGTACCGGCATTTCTGCCGTCAAGCTTAGCCAGAAGCACTTCAAGCGCTCTCTGACCGAGAGTACAGCTGTCAGCACCTATCGAAGTCAGCGGAGGCACCATCGCTCCCGCCATAAAGGTATTGTCAAAACCGAAAACAAGGATATCCCTGCCCGGCACAAGATCCTTCTGTGCCATAGCTTCATAGAGTCCCTTTGCAACGGAATCGTTGACGCAGAATATCGCCTGAACTCCGGGATTCCGCTCAAGAAGCCTCAGAGCCTCAGCTACGCAGTTTTCGGTCATATCGGTTCTTTCGTAATTCTTATCGCAAAAAGCCACGCCGTTTTCCTGAAGGCATCGGATGAATATCTGTTTTCTCGCCCTTGCATCTATATTGTCGTCACGTCCGCCAAGCATACACACCCTTGTGAGGTCATTCGCATTCACAAGACAGTCAACAGCCTCACGTATGCCTTTCTCATTGTCATAGTTTATTATAGTCTCACCCTCGATATCAGAGGCTATGAAGACCTTTGGTATCTTCTGGAATTTCTCGGAATAGCCTGTTTTTATGACTTTTTTCCTGCGGCTGCTCATGCTGCCGAGGTGTATGATAAGACCGTCTATATCGCACAGCTCATCCAGTCTGAATATAGAATTATACATTGCTTTATAGGCAAGCATATTGCCAGAATCCACCTCGGGATCAATATATTTTCCTGCAATTACAATAAGACGGACGCTCCTGTCATCAGGAACAGCATCAGCTACGCCCTGTATCAGTTCCTTCGAGAAATCAGTACCTATCTCTTCAAGGATTATTCCGATAACTCTCGGCTTTGAATTCTTTTTTATCATCAGGTGACCACCTCTGTTTATTCTCAGGGAAGCCCTTCGATTTCCGGGCTTGGCACAGAGAAAAGATATCCCTGGGAAAAATCAATGTCATAAGCCAGAAGCTTTGACTGTATCGCCTCATTTTCCACGAATTTGGCAATTATCCTTATATCTCTGCCTATCAGCTGTTTCCAGCCCGAGATAAGAGCAATAAGGTTTTCTGATTCCTTGTCCTCACAGCACTTTCTGATGATAGAACCGTCTATTTTCAGATAGTCCGAGTGGATATTGGCTAAATGGAGCAGATTCGAGAAACCGCTGCCGAAATCATCGATGGAGATAAGTGCACCGAGATCGTGTATCCTGTCAACAAAAGTGATAAGCTCGTCATAATCGTCTATATCCTCATTCTCAAGTATCTCGAACACGAAATTCTCAGGATGCCTTACCATGGACAGGAATTCAAAAATATAGTCCACCAGTTCACGGTTCTTGATATCTCTGATACTCAGGTTTATGCTGACGCTTTTTCCCTCTGCATTCCTGAATTTTTCAAAGACCTTTCTGATCATTGCAGCCGAAAGCGAATCGTACAGCAGGCCGTATGATCTTGCCACATCAAGGAAGCTTCCGGGATAGTATATCGTTCCGTTTTCATCCTCAAGGCGCATCAGCGATTCATAGTGATGGATATGCTCTGTATTGTTGTCATGGATCCCCTGATAGTATGGGATCACCTTATCGTGGGAGATAGCATAGTTTATCACGTTCACCATATGGAAACGCTGACGTATGCTCTCCTCATCGAGCTGTCCGAACTTGGTGTCACGCACATAGAACTGTATGTTTTTCTGCATCATTTCCACTCTTGCAGAGTAATACACAGGTTCAACATTGTCAACAGTACAGTCGTCCATAACACAGAACATGGGGACGATAGCAATGTACTCCTCCGATGATTCAAACATTATCCTCTGAAGCGCCTCCATATCGCTGACGAAATCAGAAAGCGCCACCATGTAAGACGGAGCGCCAACTGCGATCTGCCATTTATCTATGAGGTACATGGTGTAATTTTTCTGCTTTGCAAATGTCATGCAGTTGGTTATGTAGTTTTTATAGGTAAGGTCTATCATATGCTTGGAGAAAACAGTCTCCATGCTGGTGGTATCGAAAACATTTATCATGCAGATACGGTCATATCCCTTCAGCTTTATGTCCATATTCATAGCCGCCGCATTGGGGATATCGTCGTTATCCGTGTAGAGAAGCTTCAGTTCGCAGTCACGGACGAATGCTTTCAGAGATTCCGCAGAATCGGGATGGTCGCTGTTTGAAAGCTGCTCTTCTACGTCATAAAGGTAGTTGATAAGCTCACGGTTATCCGCAACAAGTGAATCCGTATGTGAGAACGCATAGGGGTTGTACTCCTGAGTTGCAGGCTCCTCACCTAATACAGAGACAACGAAAGTGCAGTTGGTAAAGGTATTTCTGCCGTTGACGTATGCTATCTCGCCTTCTGTGACACATCCGCATATATTGGTATTCTCGTAAGCAGAAAGCTCCCACTTTATGCAGTTGGAATATATCAGTGCACGGGCAACGCAGTTATAGCCGAACAGCGTTTCAGCCTTCTCGAAATTCTCGATACGGCGGAAAAGAGCACGGTTATCCGAGATTATCCGCTTATCGTAGATAAAGCCTCTTTTCAGCTTCTTGCCCACTGTGATGTTATGATTGGCGTTTATGTACTCCCTGACCTTGTGCTTGTTTATACCGGGATGTTCAGCGTAAAACTTCCTGTTTATGGGCAGTCTGTCGTTGAAGATGTCGCTTATGCTCTTGTCGTCGGTGAAACTTATGAGCACGGGCACATCGTCGCTTTCCGCATAAACATAGGGAAACAGATTACAAAGCTCCGGCTTGTTTTTCAGCATTTCGCCTACACCGATGCGGTACTCTTCAGCGGCATCCTTACCGTCAAGGGAGAGGATGCAGGTGCCGAAAGTATCGGTCACTTCCATTTCGTCGCCGATGACCTGAACTCCCGTAGCATAGGAACTGTAGCACTCCAGATTGTTTCCGCCGACAGATGCAACGATAATGCCTTTATTGGTCCAGCCGTTTTCGTTGAAAACGAATCCCGAAGCCAGAAATTCCTTCCGACTTATCTCAAAGGTATTTGCAAGGCCGCCCACCATCTGCACATCGGGGAAATAATCATTGCACAGTTCGACAAAGCTGAATACATCCAGATACTTGCCCGTCAGGAAAGTCAGCATCAGCTTGGTATCGCTGTCATACACAGCATCCTTCACATTCTGACAAAGGGTCCCGGGAGGTATTGGCAGATCCTTGTCATCAAATGTAGGCAGAAGTGCAGTTCTGACTCTGCCGGAATTCATCTGCGTAACTGAAATTACGCACTGGTTCGGTGATATCTTTCCCCAGCTGATAACAGCAGAGGTACTTGTGCCGAAGATATGTGCGCCTGGAACAAGCTGAGCTATGAATCTTGCAAGGTCAACAGCCTCTTCCTCCAGGTGTATAGCTGTATGTATACGGATAAGTATGTCTCCACGTTTCGGGTCAAGCATCAGCTGATTGAAAGCTTCTTCAAGTCTTGCCTTAGAAATATATTGAAAATTCCACGTAAACACCTGTTATACCTCCATATCAACTATCCGTATATTTTTATGTACAGATAGTAAATGAGTGTACACACGATATAATTTCATGTATACACTCATATTATACCATAATATCCACTGCACATCTGTCAAAAAAATGCTGATAAATTATGAAGTATTTGTAAATTTTCACTGAAAAGAGTAATCTCTATTCCTTATAGTTTTTACGGATATTGTCTATATCATCGGTACTTCCGCCGCCGTCATCATCAGCGGCACGGAATTCGCCTTTCTCCACCAGCCTCAGGAAAGCGTCCACGACATCTTCCATCAGCTGAGTGCCACGAGCCTCCCTGACGATGGAAACTGCCTTGTCGAATTTCATTCGCTTACGGTAAGGACGGTCGGAGTACATGGCATCAAATGTATCTGCCACAGCTATTATCTGAGCAACACGGGGGATATCGTCACCTTTTGCGCCCTTAGGATAGCCTTTTCCGTCGGGGCGTTCATGATGAGCGCCTGCTCCGACTGCAAGCTCAGGCATGATACTGATATCCTTCAGAGCGTTATAGCCCAGAGCCGAATGGGATTTGATAACATTGAACTCTGTGTCGGTCAGCTTTCCGGGTTTATTGAGCACTTCGGGAGGAATGCCGACTTTTCCGATATCATGGAGGAGAGCGATGTTATAATAATTCTCCACTGTTTCCTCATCATAGCCAAGCTCACGGGTCAGCATAGCGGTATACTCAGCCACACGGGTAGAATGGCCGTTGGTATACTTGTCCTTCATATCGATGACCTTAGCGAAAGCCTCGACCATCTCTCTGATGAGCATTTTGTTTTCCTTTTCCTTCTTGAGGAAGACCTTGGTCCTGTGGCGGATGTAGAGTATAGCCGCAAGTGCGATAAGCGCAGCCAGCAGAAGCAGTACGCCTATCCTGAACCACATCTGCTCATAAAGCTTCTTCTCCTTGACTATCTTTACCGAAAGCTCGTTGCTGTTATTTCCCAGCGAATCGGAAATACGAATAGTGAAGTGATAGCTTCCGCCGTTGAGATTGGTGTAATCTATGGGAGCGAGGTCGCTTCGCTTTATGGTCATGCTGCTGCTGTCAAAGCCTTCAAGCTGATAGGTGACCTGCGGATTCACCAGTGAATAGTTGTAGACAAAGCTGTTGACCGTCAGCTTCATAGAATCCGACGGCACATGGAAAACTCCGTTATCATCGGGGTAGATTATCTCTCCGTCCGATTCCAGATAAGGGATGGAAAGCTTGATATCCTCAACATCCTCCAGCGGCTTCTCGATATTCACCTTTACAACGCCCGTAGTGCCTGCGATGTAGAGGTCGCCGTCCGCTGTGAGTTCACTGTATGAATTGGAAGTGGTTATGCATGACAGACCGTTGTCTCTGCCGTAGTAAACAGGCTTTATATCGCCGTTTGCGAGCATCTGCTCAACAGGTACTACATAGAGTCCGTTGCTGCTGAGTATCCACATATCTCCCCTGCTGTTTTCGTATAGGTCGAAATTGTTGGAGTAAGGAAATTTCTTTATCGTCGTAATTTTGTAATCCTTATCCATATATGCTATGGAGTTGCTGGTCACAATCCACAGGATATCCCTGCTGATATCCTTTTTCACTCTCATGACCACTTCCGAGCCAAGTCCCGAATCAATGCCGAGATGGCGCACCGAATCGCCGCTGACAACGTACATTCCGTCGCCGTCAGAGCCGATTATCATGTCATTGCTGAATCCCTCACAGACTGTGAGCACTTCGGTATTGTCAATTCCGGCACTCTCATCATAGACCTTCTCCACTTTATCATCCCTGATCACCGATGCGCCGCCTGTTGAAGCCACAAAAACAGTTCCGTCATCACATTCATACACAGCCTTGATACGCTCTGATGGGAGCCCGTCAGCTGTGGTGAACTTGACAACATCGCCGTTGTCATAGCGTATCAGCGCATTTTCGCCGTAAGTGGATATCCACAGTCTGTTCCTGCTGTCACGGATGATCGAGCGTATCCTCACATCCTTCAGCATGGAGATAAGGTCGGTGTCATCGAATTTCTCTCCCGATGCCGAAACCGAGCTTTTCAGCGGCATTTTTTTAACGATGCCGTTTCCGTCCAGAACAGTAAGGCCGCTGTTTTTGGTGCCTATGAAAAGCTTGTCTTCGTACATACAGGTGGTATACACCACTTCCCTTGTAAGCCCGTACTTCTCATAGATATCGTTGAACTGATTGGGGACTATCTTCATAACGCCCTGATTTGACGAAACGAACCAGAGATTTCCCTGATAGTCCGTAGTCATACTGTCAACGGAGGTATTCATGGGGATATTTTCTATCTGCCTTACGCTGCCGTTTTCGCTGTTTATGTAGCCTATACCATTGTCAGCACATACCCACAGGTCGCCGTCGATCATATCCATATAGTTGATATAGCTCAGCGGAGAAACATCCGTGACATCATCACTGCTGAATCCGCTTTCTATAGAGCCGTAATATATCTCGGAATGCTTGTTTCCGATATACAAATATCCGGGAGCATCAGGGTCAGGCAAGATCGAATAAAGGTCATCGATCCCCAGTTCCTCTGAAGTGCGGAAATCGGTGACACTGCCGTTTTTCATGGTGAAAACATCGCCTTCGATAGTTACGCCGTAGACCATATCATCTGCGCCCGTATCAACAGACCTTATGTACTCATCATCCAGCTCAGGATAATCGACAGCCTGCACCTGCAAATCCTTATCCACCAGCACAACTCCTCTTGTAGTCGCAAGATAGATATTTCCTCTGCTGTCCTCGGTAATACTGCGTACAGACAGTGATCTCAGGCCGTCAGACTTGCTGAATCTCACATATCTGCCGTTCTCCATCACAACGGCACCGCTGTCATTTGTGCCGATCCACAGGCGCTCTTTGCTGTCCACAAAAAGATCGACAACGCTGGTAACGCCTGTAGTGGAATCAACTCGTTCAAAGCTGTTTCCGTCATAGCGGACAAGTCCGCTGTAGCTTCCCATCCATAAAAAGCCATCGGGCGTCTCAATGATATCATTGGCCTCGGATGTGGGGAGACCGTTGGTATTATCATAAAGAACAGCCGAATAGCTTTTTTCCTTTCCTGACGGATCAACAGCAAGTACGGCATCTTTTTCCGCCGAAGCTTTGATCTGACCTGATACGCCCGTACAGACCAGAGCCATAGCGGTCAACGAAGCCGTTATCCTGCCACGATACCGTCCAGAACCTTTAATATTCATTTTCTAACAATCCTTCTTCATACTCATGACGAAAATAACAGATCTGTCTTTATTTTTTTATGACAGCCCTTTTATAATAGTAAGAATGTTGCTTCCGTCTATATACTCATATTTTATGTCATCCATACTTTTCTTTACCAGGAATATTCCCAGACCGCCTACCTGACGCTCATCTGCTGAGAGAGTAGTATCAGGATCAGCCTTTGCCAGCGGATCATAGGGAACACCGTGGTCGATGAAGGTGATAGTGACCGCAGAACCATCGGGCTTTACCTCTACCCTCAGTTTAGCCGGTCCTGTAGCAGGGTCATAAGCATACCTTGCGATATTGACGAATATCTCCTCAACAGCAATATCTATCTGCATGAGGATCTTCATAGAACAACCTGTACTTTCAAGCTGTTCGTCCACAAACTCCAGTACCTGACTGAGATTGTCAACAACAGCTTCGATATCCAGTTCTTTCATACATACCTTCCTTTCGGGAAACGCACTATTCTATCGTAAGGATATCGGAGAAGCCTGTCACTTCAAATATCTCCATAATATCCGGATTTACATTTCTGACTTTCATATCGCCCTGTCTGTTCATAGCCTTCTGCGCAATGAGAAGAACTCTCAGACCGGCGGAAGAAACATATTCCACTCCTTCAAAATCCATTACAAGGAGCCTGACTCCGTCAAGGGAACTGCCGATTATTTCTTCAAGCTGAGGAGCGGATTTTGTATCGATCCTGCCTTTGATCTCAAGGGTAAGAGTTTCTGAAGCTGAATTCATTTTAATATCCATGTTAATTATCCTTTCTCTTTGATCAGTCACGCCACGCATCGCTTTCGCAGAAGCTGGCAAGTATATCTCTGTCAAGCTTTCCGTTATCGCTCATCTCACGCAGGATAGCAAAGGCCTTCTCAGAAGAAACGGGCGGCTTGTACGGTCTGTCCTTGGCTGTGAGAGCTTCATATATATCTATGATCGTGAGCAGCCTTGTCTCCCACGGTATATCTGCGCCCGATATCCCGTCAGGATAACCTGAGCCGTCCAGCATTTCATGGTGTCCCGCCGCCCACATGGGGACGTTTCTGTAATCGCCTCTGAATTCCATTTTAGCCAGCAGGTCACGGGTAAAATTAACGTGTGATTCCACGACTTTACGCTCATTTTTCGTGAGAGTTCCTTTCACCACGGTAATGGATTCCAGCTCATACTCCGTGAATATGGGTATCTCCTCCCCCTCAGCCGTGATGCATTTCAGCTCCGATATTTTTTTCAGTCTTTCTCTCCTCTTATCATCGAGGAATCCGATGGTATTGCACTCTGTTATGAGATCATTTGCTTCGGATATCTCCTCAAGCCTTGCCTGAAGCTGTTCCTTTTCATCAGGGCAGCTCATCATTTTCATTTTCAGCATCAGCTTTGTGATCTCTATACGGTGCGAAACGTCCTTCATACATTCGCCGAGACGTGTAGGCTTATCCATTATCTCAGGAGGTATCAGCAGTTTTCCGATGTCGTGCAGCCAGATACTCATTATAAACGGAGCAGTATTCTCCATGGTAAACTCCGTAAGTCTGCCCTGACTGTTCAGCCATTCCAGATAGCGTGTGGCGAATCTTACCATATTTTTGGTATGGTCGGCATTGTAAGCTGACCTCTCCTCTGTCTCGGTGACCATGACCTCCACAAAGGAATTCATCAGCCCGATGACCTGATTTGCCAGCCTCTTGTTGCGTATGAAAAGCTCGACAGGGTCGGTGTTATCGCTGATAACAGCCATAAGTGCTATTTTTTCGCTTTCCTTGATGAGGAAAGAAGTCGTGACCCTCAGATATCTCATCTGACCGTCAGTACGGAACGGTACGGTCTTGATGACCTTGCTTCTCGTGTAAACGGCATCAAGAAGGAGTTCAAAGAATTCGTCGTTTTCTTCAAACTCATCCATCAGCATCGCCACGCTTTTTCCGATAAGCGCATTATTATCAGTATTCAGCGCATCAGCGGCCGCTTTATTGCAGAGGCTTATTTTTCCGTCAAATCCAATTACGAAAACACCGTCTGACATATCGCTGACGATGCTTTCAAATATGTATCTCTCGTTCTTATCCATTGTATTCTCCTGAATCTCTGCTCCCATACCGATCCTATGAAAGGCACGGAGCAATCCCCACTGAATAAATATAATCATTCTCCGCCGGTCAAAACCTGCCGCAAATAAAATGGCGAAGCAAAAAAACTATATTTTTTCGTGTGCAGCCTGTTATAATGCTCCGGACAGCATAACAGGCCGCATTCTCTCTTTAAGGCAACACCGCACAAAACTTGTGCTGAATATGCGCCGACAGATTTTTCGTCAGATTGTATAGAAATTTCGCAGGCATACTGACGTATGTCAAGGAATTTCTGTGCAAGATGACGGAAAATATGTAAGCAGATTCAGTGCAAAGCCGTCAGGCGGGCTTTGTGCGGTGTTGCCTTATATACATTACATATATTTATTTTACCACAGATCGAATCATTTGTCTATGACAACACTGGTTAAAATATTTTTTGTATTCTTCTACAAATTCCAGCATTTAATATAACCATCGATAATTAAAAATGCCGAGGAATTATATTTCTTATATTAAATATGAATGTCACTATTTTTAATTTGTTATATTATTGCTCAAACGCTGCTTTTTCACCCGAACCTGTCCCCCGTGTTTACATATTAAGGCAACACCGCACAAAGCCCGCCTGACGGCTTTGCACTGAATCTGCGGACATATTCAGCACAAGTTTTGTGCGGTGTTGCCTTACGTCTTGTAACCGAAAAGAATATCTGCTATAATTACTAACAAAGCTGAAATAATTTTTTTGTGGGTGCGAAAAATCACGTCTTGCTGTGTTTAATATACAGAAAGCAAATTTGCATTCAACAAGGAGGTAATCAATGGGCAACGATGCGGATCGCTACCGCCGTTTCCTTGATGGTGATGATAATGGACTGAGAGAGATCATTGATATCTACTATAATGGACTAACGCTTTATATCTGCGGTATAGTTAAGGATATTTCTGAAACAGAGGATATCGTGCAGGAGACATTCGTGAAGATCGCTGTGAAAAAACCTAAGTTCGATCCGAAAGCTTCGTTCAAGACATGGCTTTTTACCATAGCAAGAAATATAGCCTACAATTATGTGAAGCGCTACAGATCGAGAATGTCTGATCAGCCGATAGAAGATCATATAACGCTTTCCGACGGTACGGATCTGGAAAAGGAATACCTGAAAACACAGCGGAATATTGATCTTCATGAAGCTATGAAAAAGCTGAATCCCGACTATTTTCAGGTGCTGTACCTTATGTACTTTGAAGACCTCGATACAGAGGCGATAGCAAGTATCATGCACAGATCAAAGCGTCAGATCGGTGATCTGGTTTACAGAAGCAAAAAGTCATTAAAATCCATACTGGAAAAGGCAGGTTTTCAATATGAAGACTTCTAAAGAAATGGCAGACTCTGTATTTCAGATACGGGATGCCTTGATAGATAAAAGAAAAAAGAGAATAATTCTCGCAAGAAAAGCTGTTACCGCTGCTGCGGCTGCCTGCGTGATGGGCGGAATATTTCTCGGAGTAAGGCATATTGCGCCCGAAAGAAATAAACGTCCCGATATTTCGCTGGCAGAGGATACATCGGTATCGGAGATCACTACCACATCTCCCGCATCACATACAGACACAGCCGCCGTTAAGACCACATCCGGCAAAGACGAAAGAACAACTGAAAGCAAAACATATACATCCATCCGTGAAAATACATCTGTTACTTCAGCAGTAACAACAGAGATAGCCGAAGAAAATGATGGAGCAGATACAGAAGTATCAGCCGAAAGAACGGATGATACCAATGACGTAAGGACAAGACCTGCTGCAACATCACAGACAAGGATTACTGTAACGGAAGTTACAAAAACGACAGCTGTTGTGACCTTTGCACCAACAAGCGAAACAGGCTCACATAATGATACTTCTGAGCAAAGTGTTACAGGAGCAAGTCATGATCATCCGTCAACAAATGAAACTCAGGTGAATGTCACACCTGCATCCGTCAGTTGGGAGGATCTCCCTGTTGAAAAGCAGTACTCGGAAGCATTCATCGAGGACAGAAAATATATCTCGGCAGAAAAGGAAGTTCCCGAAGATATGCTGGGTGATTATATTGACGAGATAGAAATGACAGGCTATGACAATGAAACCGAACACAACTGCAAGGCAAAAGCGTACAGATTAAAGGACTGTCCAGAAAGCGAAGCTATAGCGATCAGGTTTGAGGACAGTGACAAGTATTATTTTTACGTTATCGAAAAGGAGTGAATTTTATGAAAAAAAGAAGATTTATCGCAGTTATCACAGCTCTTATGTGTGCAGGGACCGTTTTTGTTCCGAATATGGCGGTGACAGCTGCCGCAGAAACTCAGACATCCGCAGTTCAGACCAATTTCCCGGACAGCATAAGATCGGACATAGAAGCCTTTATGAATGAAAACCACATCAGCGCTCAGACATATATCGCTCCCATTTCCGAAGGCAAAGACTGTCTCCACGTGCTGTTTTATGCCGACCAGGATGAAGAGATGAAAAAAACAGAGGAATACCTGATACAAAACGATATTCCTTATCTGAATACTGTTATCGACACGACAACGGGGCGAACAAAAGGATTTGTCATCCTTAAACCCAATTATATCGACAGCTTTAAATCAAAAGTAAAAGCCTTCATGAATGAAAATAATATCAGCGGTAAGGTGTATACCGACGGATTTAAAGAAAGCGAAAAAATCATCGTTGATGTTATGAGCGACAGTGATGTACAGACAGTGAAGAATTTCATTGAAACCGAGGGCAAAGGCGCTTTCTATACCGATATCACACCGCTGGGACCTGACAAAGGGATCAGGCTCTGCGCAGGTGAGGAAAGCCTTATGAATATACAGGGCGCTGTAGCTCAGTTCATGGAGACAAACAATATCAGGGGATATACTTACTCAGGCGATGTTATCACAGTTGTCTGCGTGGAGAAAGAGGATATCGAAAAGATAAAAGCATTTGTTGCCGAAAAGGGCTACCGTTCAGAAAGACTTGAATACACGCTTCCCGACTTTGAGGTCGATCCGCCTGAAACTGCTCCCACCGAGCTTGAGGATATCCGTATGGCACTCGATGATTTCATAAAGCAGCAGGGCATAAACGGTTACACAAAGATCGCTCCTCACAAGGACAAGGATATGGTCTGGGTGATAATTAATCCGTTCGGAGACGAATATCAAAGGAAGATAAACTTATTTATGTATCTGTACGGCATAGATGCGGATAAGGTAATCGTTGACGGTATAGTTTATAATGCCGGTGATGTAAACAGAGACACTATTATAGATGCCCGTGACGCATCTGCGGTTCTGACAGAATACGCACAGACTTCAGCAGGAAAAGCTCCTACTTTCACAGGTGCAAGATTCAGTGCGGCTGACATAAATAAAGATGGTGTTCTCGACGGCAGAGACGCAACTGCTATCCTTTCCTACTACACCTATACGTCAACCAGCACTGAGAATATCCCTACAATGGAAGCATTCGCCTCCCCTACCGTAACAGAAACAACTGAGTTATGGTGCATATTCGTAAGTTCACTTGAATGGAACGGCGTGACCTATCATGACAATGATTCTGTTGATACGGGGAATTATACAAGGGATGCTTATATCGGCAAAGTCAGCGATTTCAAGGGAGCATACAAAGACACCGTCAATTACCGTATAAATCCGGATGACAGTGTTTATACGACCAAAGAAAGCAAAGATGTACTCATTGTGGTTAAGGCGGATGCCGATAGTCCTTACGGCGCTGAGGTCGCTATGACAAGCGCTGATTATGCCGGTACTTCATAACCACAAATGACCGATAACGCTGTCATATTCAACAGCTTTACAGTATGATATAATTACAGCCTGTCTGACATCGGATCAGACAGGCTGTTTTTCTTTATATCATCATTCAGGCTTTCTCTTATGAAGATTATCGTTATTTCAGTTTTTCTGTTGACTTTTACGTATTCGATCAGCTTTCCGACCAGTATGTCGTTGTATTCCGCAGCGTTCAAAGTCTAATTCTTCCAGCCTGTGCTGACAGCACGTTTAGTCACCATCGAACGATATATGCCGTCCTTAGCCATGAGACTGCCGTGAACTCCGGACTCCGCTATCTGACCGTCTTTTACAACCATTATCTTGTCTGCATGAGCGATAGTGTTCAGCCTGTGGGCGATAACAAGGAGAGTTTTCCCCTGCACAGCTCGGAGATAGCCTGCTGGATATAGCTTTCATTGTCAGCGTCCACACTTGCGGTAGCTTCGTCCAGAATGACGATAGGCGAATTTTTCAGTATGCACCTTGCTTGTCAAAAAAATAATATATTATCGTAAAATATTGGGCTGTCGGGTGATTCCCCACAGTGTGGGGAAATGTCACGCAGTGACAAAGGGGAAGGGCACGTGTTAAGTGCGCCAGCCCCTACAATTTGGCTATTCTTCGTGAATGTCTTTGTAGGGGACGGCGTCCTCGACGTCCCAAAATTAGTTTTTCGACAGCCTGAAGAGCTTATACATTGCTGTATAAGCTCTTTTCAATATTTATTCTCTGTTTTTTAGTATCTCCGCAGGGGATATTTTCCTGATCTTTCTTATAAGCAGACTGTTGATGACTGCATAAACAAGAATGATAGCAAAGTATATTATTACATACAGATACCACGGAAAAGAAAGTTTCATAGCGCAGGCAACATTAGGGATAAAGCTCGGGAATATCAGATCCATAGCTTTTTTCGCAAGAGGCACGGCTATTGCTGCTCCTACTGCAACTACAAAAAGATTTCCGTTCAAATACAGCGACCGTATCTCCTTCGGACGATATCCGAATATTTTGATAAGAGATATGCCCATTGCTGACCTGTCTATCATGACCCCCAGCATAAGATACATCACTACGCAGAATACCACTGTTCCTGCGGCGATCAATGTTACCACAAGTGAGAACATCAGCTTTACAAATACGCTTGCACTTCTCTCTACGTCTTCCTTTGTTGTGACTGAGTACAGTCTCCCCTCGTCAATATCCAGCCTCTTATCTGAGTAAACTGTATTGAAGTAGTCCTCGTCCTTTCCGAAAAGCTCACGCATACTTCCAATGTCCATGAATATCGTAAAGCCAACGGAATATTCGCTGATACCGGTCACGGTAAAGCTGTGATCTGCGTCTGCTGCGGAGTTGCTGAACACAACTCTGTCGCCCACTTTGTAGCCGTAACGCTCCACCAGTGACGAGTTGATAACAGCCTTATTCTTGCCTTTTTTCGGTTCAGCATCGAAATATTTGCTTTTACCGTCAATGCCGATAACAGTCACATCAAGTGTATATCCCATACAGTCTGTACTGAGAGTTTCGATATACGCAGCCTCTCCGCCGTCCGGGACTGTTTTCTCAGGGTACTTATACAGATACTGGTATTTGTACTTTGTGTCGCTGACAGTATAGTCCCTGACATTGCTGCACATCACATAGCAGTCAAGTCCCAGCATGACGACCATTATCGCAACAAGCATTCCGCAGATCATCGTCACCGCAGAACGTGATTCCCTGACTAACTGACGTATAGCAAACAGCCTTGGGAAGCTCTTTGTTTTAAGTGTGAACTGCTTATAACCGCCTGCTGACTGCTCGTTCTTCATAAGAGAAAGAGCTGTCCTTGAGAGCTTTTTGTTTATCACAAAAGCGTTTACAGCAGCACATATCGCAGGCGGAAGGATCACCGCATAAGCGATAAGATAAGGCGGATATACCGTTTTGAATTCGGGGATAGAGAAATAGCTGTACGAATCCTGAACCTGTCTGCCGACTCCCAGCGGTGAAAATCCCAGAGCTGCTCCTATCACGCCTGCTATAAAAGCGATAAGGGTAGGCATTGTGATATAGTGAAGCATAAGGTTTTTCTTCTTTACGCCCAGTGCATACAAAGCTCCGATAACGCTCTGTTCCTGCTCTATCTGACGAACTACGAAAACAGATATAACATAGGCAAACAGTGCAAGAATGATAACACCTGCTATAAGACCTGTATTCTTATCCATTACCATATCTCCTGCTGCGCCTTCAATACGGATGTTATCTTCGGCAGTTACGAATGAAGTCAGGTTTTCGATATCTACATCAAATATTTCGTCAAGAAGCCGGTCTGTTTTGTCTTTGAGTTCCTTAACGCCGTCAGAAAGCTCCTCAGAGCCCTCAGCTGTCGAATCCGCTCCCTCTGTATATTCGGATATCCCATTCCTGAATTCAGACAGCTCATCAAGACTCTTCATCAGAGCAGAAAGCTGTTCCGAATGTGTGGCAGCCGTCAGCTTTTCAAGAGTGTCGTGATAGTTCTCCTCAGTCAGAACGATATCCTGTCCCGCTGCTGCAAGCGATGTATTCGCCTGTGCAAGGTATCCCTCGAAGAGCTTATCTGCCGCATCACGCAGTTCCGAACTATGACTGCTGAGTTTTTTAAGCCCTTCAGAAAGTTCCTTTGCTCCATCATTGAGCTTGCTTACTCCGTTTTCTATCTCATTGCGTTCATCAAGTATTTCTTCGATCGTTTCACGGAAATACTTATCCCCGACCGATTCGGGAGTTATCTTTATGTCCCTTATCTTCTCTTTTAGTTCATCATTTGAAGTATTTCCCAGACGGTAGGCATAGGTGTATTCCTCCGCATTGAGACCGCCTGACGATCTCAGTTCATCATATTGCTCAGCGGTTGTGAACAACAGTCCGAAAGCGCTCCTTTCAACGGCAGTATAACTGAAATTGGCGATACACATATCGTAATCGGGGACAGAGCCTATTCCGGTGACAGTAAAGCTTGTTCCGCCTGCTATGACCGTATCACCGATATGGATATTATGTGCGGAGGCATATCCCTTTTCAATGACAGCTTCGCCGTTTTTTGCAGCAAGCTCTCCTTCGTCAAGCTGTATGAGGTCGATGATCTCCCTGTTCCTGAACATACGGAGAGTTTCATTATCTTTTGTTTTAAGGTCAAGAGAGAACATCGGCTCTATCTGCGTCCCGTCAGCTGTCAGCTCGGATATATCCTCATCAGAAAGCGGTACAAACACCGTAAACTGGCCGTCTTCCACCATATTCACCGACTTGTGGTTTTCAGTTCCCTGTATTATCATCTCCGCAGAACCGACTATCGAAACTACAAGATATATCCCCATCACTATAAGGAGAAGCAGTGCGGCATATCTTCCGAAATTCGTTCTGAGATCACGCAGAAGGCGTTTGCTGAGTATCTTATTCATTATAAGTCCTCCAGTTCTGCGGCAGGAACTCTCTTTTCATTCTCATATTCCTTTTTCACAAGTCCGTCCTTTATGATAATGACCTTATGCACCATATTTTTTATGGAATTATTGTGAGTAACTATCAGCATTGTAGTACCGTATTTTTCATTTATTTTCTCAAGAAGAACAAGTATATCACGGCTGGTTTTTGAATCCAGCGCACCTGTAGGCTCATCACACAGAAGCAGCTTTGGATTCTTTACAAGAGCTCTTGCAATAGCACATCTCTGCTGTTGTCCGCCCGAAAGCTGTGCAGGAAATTTATTCTGATGCTCTGTAAGCCCGAGGGTTTCGAGAAGCTCATCTATGTCAAGAGGCTTTTCGGCTATATACCGGCATATCTGTATATTCTCCCTGACAGTGAGATTTGGTACAAGATTATAGAACTGAAAGATAAAACCAAGGTTATCACGCCGATAATCCGAAAGCTGTGCAGGCTTCATCCCGAAGATCTCGGTCCCGTCAACTGTTATCGAACCCGAATCCATAGTATCAAGTCCGCCGATACAGTTAAGGAGCGTGGATTTTCCCGAGCCGCTTGTGCCTTGGATAACGCACATCTGTCCTCTTTCAAGCCCCGTGGAAACTCCTTTCAGCACTTGAATGTAGCTTGTATCCTTACCATAGCTTTTCTTAACGTCTTTCACCTGAAGATACATTTATATCCCTCCAATTGTAAGCATCCACTAACACACAATCAAAAGCAAAGGAAGTTTCCTCCCCGCTTTATGTTATTCTATAACATATTTCAGCCATGTCTCAACGAGCATATCCATGACCGGTTTTATCTCCTTGACAGCATCTTCCTTTTCCTCGACGTGCGTCAGAAGATGCACAAATGCGTTTATCTGCACGTGAGAAAACCAGTGCAGCATATATTCATTCACACATTTATCCGGAAACGCCGCAAGATAATAATTCGCAAGAGCCATATTATGCTTCTCTATCATCTCCACAAAACGGTCGACGATCCCTTCGTACCGTGAGCCTGATGACTTTTCAAGCAGGATAAGCATAGCATCACGGTCGGCGTATAATGCTGAGATCATCATCTCGGCAAACTCATCATGGTCGCCGGAGGTGTGCTGAAATTCAGTAATATCTGTTTCCATATCCTCTGAAAAGTGCTGTTCTATTGCATTAATGAGACGTTGCAGCGGTTCATCGACAACTGCGCCGAACAGTCCGTTTTTGTCCTTGAAAAAGAAGTATATCGCTCCTGTTGTCAGGCCTGCCGCAGAGCATATCGCCCGCAAAGAAGCCTTTTCAAAGCCTTTTTCCATAAACTCTTTTTTTGCGCATATAATGAGCTTTTCACGGCTTTCATTTTCATTATCCATAGATCCACCTCACAAGATAACATTGTTACGTAACAATGTTATCTTACCACATATCTCTTGTTTTGTCAACCACTTTTTCAGATTTTTTTCAAAAAAAGCAAAACAAATGATGCTGACAGAAAAAAGCGCCGGAAAGCAACTGCCTGCTTCCCGACGCTCTGTTACTGTTATTTTCCTCCTCATTCCGGCTTTCTTACAACGCAGTGCAGGCGGCAGAAGCCACGTTTCTCAAAGGACTCCATGTGAAGTCCGGCATATCTGCACAGTTCCCTGATGTCCTCTCTGCCGTAGATACGCACATCGCCCTTTCCGATAAGGTGAGCAATGGGCATCTCGATGGTGTTGCAAAACCAGCGCACTGCTGCGGAATTCATAGTCATATCACGAAGCACAAGTCTTCCACCGGGACGAAGCACACGGCTCACGCTGTTAAAAAAGTCCTGTGGGTTTGGGTAATGGTGGAAGCTCTCACAGCAGATCACCACATCGAAGGAATTTGCCTCAAAGGGCAGATTTTCACAGTCTCCCACCACAAGCTCCACATTTTTCAGAGCCTTTCGCTTTGCCACCTCTATCATTTTCGGTGTCAGGTCAATTCCCGTGTAGTGCTTCTCCGGGTACTTTTCGTGGAGCAGAGTCAGCATTGGGCCCGTTCCGCAGCCGCAGTCCAGAAGATCGTTGAAAGGCTCCTTTTCAAGTTCCGCAAGCACATCGGGATAGTCCTTTTTACACATATTATAGACTCCGGCATTGTCCGATTCATAGATCTCAGCCGCCTTTGTGAACTCGCTCATGGTCAGGTCTTTGTATTCTTTTGCAGTCATATAAACATCTCCTATTATTTGATTTTATACTGTTAGAGCTATGATCCTTTATCTTTTATATCCCATTACTAAAAACAGGTTTTCCTTTTTACTTATTGAGATATCCGTAAATCCGTTCGTTTTGAGAGTATCAGCGATCTGCTCTGCCGTATATCTTGTCATGCAAGGGACTTTCTTTTCCCAATCCACATTCGGATCACCGTAATTATTGATGACCGCAAAGCAGCCGCCCTTTACAAGCGAACGGTAGATCTCCCTGAATGCTTTTTCGGGCTTTTTCCAGAAGAAGACTGTTTCAAAAGCGGTGATAAGATCAATACTGTTATCCTTAAACGGCAGCTTTTCAGCACTGCCTTTGATTATCTTTACACGCTTGCCGATCTCGGCTTTGTTGACTTTTTGTGCCTTTTTTACGCTCTCATCGGATATATCCAGACCTATGAACTTCGCCTTTACACTCATTTCCAGCATTCGCCTGATGTTGTAGCCGCCGCCGCATCCCAGGTCTGCGACCTTGCCGTTTCCCGGGATCTTTATTCGCTCCAAAGCCCACTGTGCCATAAGCAGATGCTCCTTATCCATGCTGACAAGCATCATTCGGCCAAGAAGACCTTTCGGATTTCCGAAATTGTCTGTAAAACTCATATATTTGCCCCTTTTCTGAAATAATTCCTTATCAACTGCATCACTTCATTAAATGCCGGTTTACAGCCGGGAATAAAATATTGTATAGCATAGCAGTGGTGCATTCCCTTACCCACATGAATAATGCACTTCGCACCTGCTTTACGATAGCTCTCCGCATAGCTCGGAGCAAAGGCGTACAGAGTCTCCGCTGTTCCGTAATAGAAGTGTGTCATGGGAGCATTTCTGAAATCGCCATGAGCGGTTGCAAGGTATTTTTCTGGTACTTCCCTGCCGTGGCACATGATCTCACGGGCGGTATACATATACTCCGCAGATATCATTATGTCTCTTTTGTCAAGTCTGGCAATTGTAGCTTTCTCGTCATCTGTGACAGGGACGCTTCCCGGAGAGATCGGTATCAGCAGTCCGGGCATCGGGAGGTTTTCTCCGCCGTCATTCAGTTCGTTTATGTATGTGATAACGTCGAGAAGAAGTGCCGCACCGGAAGAAAATCCCAGAAATACAATGTTTTCCGGCTTGTAGTATCTGAGCATCTCCTCATAGCACTCAAATATCATTTTTACGTTTTCAAGCATATCATGTTCGTGGCACATGGGATAGTACGGAAACCACACATCAGAGCCCGTTATTCCGCCTATTTTTCCGGAAAGTCCCACATCTCCGCTGTCAGAGCCAAGGATCATTCCTCCGCCGAAGACGAACAGCACAGCATTCTTCCGCCTTTTCTTTTCAATGTTGATCTCAAGGCAGTGATACTGTCCTTGTATCAGATGATCTGTGTAGTGTGCCTTGTTGTCGGTCGGCAAGGAGAAATGTCGGTTTTTCGCATTCATTTTCGCCGCCTTTGCAAGAACTTCTTCCTTTGTTCCAACAAGGCTCTCCTTCATTTTCATCGCCTTTACGACCTTTTTCGTCAGCCTGTACAGCGGACTTTCAAGGCCGTCAGGTGCTTTCACAACTTTGTCATTCCTGTCAAATCTCACACTTATTACCTCCGTTTTTTGCAAGTTTCATAGTCAGCAGCAGTCCTCCGATAAGTCCTGAAATTGAGAAAACCAGATACATATTTACTCCTTTCATATTATGAATAATAACGCAGGTAACATCTTTTCTTATGATTATTGATGCGTCATTAGCTCACATCAATGCGGCAAAACCTGCAACGATAAGTCCGGTCAGCGGACACACCAGTACAGGCCAGGCAAGACCGTGTTCGGGAACAGCCAGCTTCCACCAGCCTTTCCACTCCCAATCATGGTGGTTTTCAGCGCCTTTGATGAGTCCCTTGTCTTTGACGTATATTCGTGCAAGTACGTCGAGGAGAAAGAAGTCTCCTGCGTTTACGAACATCATCTCGGTGTAGCCTGTCCAGAACATCGCCCTGAAACCGCTGACACCTGCCAGATGTGCGCTGACTGCCATAAGCTCCGCAAGGAACCATGTGGTCATGTATGTTCCCGGCTGACCTATGCAGAAAAGCCAGAACGCCTTGTCAAAATTCCGCAGACTTGTTTGAGTCCAGAGCGCCTTCTTTCCTGCCTGACCATGCAAGCGGTGCACCTGCCTGAGCACAAAGGATGCCGCTGATAATGCCGATCACACCTATGATAATGTATATATTCACCACTGTTCATCTACAATTTATTTCTGATGCTTTTACGGTAAATGAATATAAAGCATATATCAGTTAGAGTCTGCTAACATATTATAGCACAGTTTATTTCGTTTTGCAAGTCATTTCATTATATTGTGCTATTTCATTTATGTACACTTGTCAATGATCTTGGACACTAACCCTCAAAAAATAAGATGTTAAGCAGATAATGGCAAATTCACCTCATGTAGGAGCCGTAGGCGACGGAGTGAGGTGAATTTGCGGCGGCTCA
>Ga0129307_1001214_pt1 | contig 29626 bp, 15 predicted proteins | sample P1105metagenome_FD_94437 | JGI IMG/M metagenome (GOLD analysis project Ga0129307, IMG submission 94437) | Capybara group fecal microbial communities from Wisconsin, USA - P1105 metagenome | ecosystem: Host-associated > Mammals > Digestive system > Large intestine > Fecal | place: USA: Wisconsin...
ACAACGAAGGCCCGATTTTCAGCAACATCGTCGGAACGCCAATTTCTGATACAGAAGCCATCATTAGCTGGGATGCCGACGAAGTCGCCCTTGTCACGGTATTCTACAACTCGACAACGGATGCCAATACCGCAAAGTCCGTACAGCAGACAACAGCCTCTAAAGGCGGTTCCGTAACGCTGACCGGACTCACTCCGGGAGCAACGTACTACTTCTTCCTCGAAGGCATGGACACCCAGAGAAACCTCACCACGGACGACAACCATGGTTATTGGTACCAGTTCACGATGACTCCGACTGGCACGACCATCAAGGGCGTTACGATTTGCCAAGTGGATCACCGCAGCGCAAAGATTTACTGGTGGTCCACCGACCGCCTGAACGGTATAGTCAATTATGGCACGGGTAAAGGAACTTACACCGAATCGACTTCTGCAAGCGGCGGCGCAGTCCTCTTCCACGAAGCTATCCTCACAGGGCTTGAAGCCGGAACTACTTACTACTTCAAAGTTTCTTCGGGTACGACGACCTCCGACGAATACTCGTTTACCACAGAAGCCTACGCCTCTTACGCAGACCTCGACATATTCATCAAGCCTAGCGCTTACCAGAATACCTCCAAGTGCTCGGGCAACAACTGGCAGAACTGCGGTGACTTCATCGTAGAAATCGACAACAACGATACCACAGTCTTTGAAGACTTCGAACTTCGCCTCTACTTGGGCGCACAGCCAAGCCTCGAAACACCGGTGAGCTACATCGGTCAGGTGTTCGACGGAACAGGCCTTGTGGTCGCCATGCCGCAAATTGCCTTCGGCCAGCAAACAGCCGACTCCGATGGAAACTATTACCTCCCCATCAACGTCAAGAGCAAGCTCTACGTTTCGGGAAGAATCATCTTCCAAATCAAGTGGCTGACAGCAACGTACAAGGACTTTAATAACGGCTGGTCGCTTATCCCCCACCTGGCAGATGACGACCCGGAAAAATTCGAAGGAATCGACTTGACGCAGGCTCCGTACTACACGGGTTCCGAAACGGCTCAGCTCGAAAGGAACTCGCATGGAGTCAAGGTTATCGCTATGGTGCGCGACCCCTACGTTCCCGTCTATTACCACGGCAAGCACATTTACGGCTACGGTCCGGACGACACGGAAGAATCCGGTCCGCAAATTATCCGTACCGTCGAAACGAAGTTCACGGAACCGTTCGTAACTCCGAGATACTCCATCGAACAGGAAGATACGCTCGTCACATACGCAGCGACAAGCAAGGTTTCACCGACCGGTCTCCTCGATGCAGTAGAAATGAACAGCGATCCGTATAAATTTGAATACGTCAAAGCGAACCGCAAAGACGAAATCTCCTTCGGCGTAAAGGACACCTCTCTTGCCTACGGCAACAACTACATAGAATGGGTCAGCTGGCACAACAGAAACGCAAACCAGAAGACAGAAAACAAGTATGACTGCGCCTGCGCCATCGTACGTTCCAACGTCGAAATCGACAGTATCACCATTCCGCCCGAAAAGCGTTATCTCGTCTTTGACAAAATCGAAATCGAAGGTTATAAGGACAAGTTCATCGAAGTCGAAGTTTCGCTCCTTGACAGCAACCTTGAGCTTATCAAAGACGAAAAGAACTTGAACGTCGATCTCGTTACCGACGATCCGAACGTTCTCTTCTACACCGACCCGACGGCTACAATTCCTGTAACATCCGTAACGCTCTATGACGGCGTTGCAACGATTTACGTGAGCTCCAAGGTCGCCGTGAAGACGACTATTTCCGCAACGCACATCAGCAACAAGGAATTCGCCTACACGCCGGCAACCGCAGAACTGAACATCACGGAACTGCCGCCTTGGCCGATTATCGATGTCGCAAAGATTGTCGATTTGGACTGCGACCACATTCCTGACGCTATGGATATCCAGCTTTCTTCGGAATACTTGGAAAATCAGAAGTTCACCTCTATCACGTTTACTTACGAGAACCAGACTTACACATCCAGCGCGGTCAAATCTCTCAATGGCCGTTCTCTTGTCGTAAGCATTGACGTTCCGAAAGAAATCGTGACGAACGCTATCGGCAAGATTACACTCACCAGCGATATCCAGGGGAACGTAAAAACCGTTGACGATTCCTATTCCGATGGTTTGCCGCCTGCTCTCATTTCGGCAACCGTCCTCGAACGTCAAGATACGGCAACGGCAGACCACCTTTATCTGCAATTCAGCGAGCCGATTTCTGCTCCGGGTACAAACTTCCCGCTCATTCTCTACAGCACAGACAAGACAACCAAAGCGACTATCCCGACCGTTCTTTCTGCAAAACTCTACAACGAAGCAAAGAACATTTGGGACTTTGAAATCGCTTTTGACGCCGGAGGAGCATCGCTCGTGAACGCCGGCATGTGGGGCCAGCTAGACGCCGCCGGAATCATTACCGACTTGAACGGCAACGGAGTCGCTGGCATCTGCACACCGGAACTGGTCGAAATCCTCCTCAAGATTTTGCCGATTCCGATGAATTATGCGGTCATCTCCGACAAGAAGCAGAACGGCTACGCCAACCATGTCGAAGTCGCCTTTGAACGCGCTCCCGATGCCAAGCACATTCCGGACACGCTGGAAATCATCTTCGGAACAGCTAGACCCGAAACACTTATGGTCGAAAAGAGCAAGCTCGTCTTCAACGGCGCAAACCTCTCTCTTGACCTCGAAAAGCCGTTCCAGTTCGGCAATACCGCCGGAAACTATGAAGGTATGCTCCCTGGCGGCAAAGTGCTGACCCATGCAGGTAAAGTCACGCAATATCTCGGAACAGGAGCCGCCATCGAAACGAATTCTGTACTCGCCGAAGATAAAGTTGGTCCGGTATTCATTTCCGCTACCATAAGCCAGACACAGGCTGCAGACGTTTTGAGCATTATCGCAAGCGAACAGCTCGTCACTGCGGATTCCGCCCAACAATTCTACAGACAAAAGCGCGCAGATAATTACAGCAGTGCATACAGCAATGTATTCGACAACTGGAACTATTCACAAAACAACACCGCGCTAACCTTTATTTATATGGGCGACCACTCTGGAGCAGTTATGGAAGGCGATTTCTTACGAATGGGTTCTGCCATGACTAGCGTATTCAAGGACGCCAATGGAAACTATCCAGAAAACGAAGTTCCTTGGATTTTGGTTAACGGAAACGGAACGCCCAAGATCAAATACTCATTTGACCTGCGCGAAACAATCGTCGATGCGTCTTCCGGAAAGCAAACCAAGGTGGATACCAAGGAAACAATGCGATTCTATATCAAGAATCAAACAAACGGCAAGTATGACCTCATCCAAGACGGTAAAGTTACGCAGCAAGGAATCGACTCTACCGATATTGGCGGAGCCCTCTTCGACGTAGATCTCGTCGTTCCGCGTGGCGCCTCGCTTGGTGACGAATGCGCTTGGCAGAGTCTCCTCGTCAAGTTCAACATTCCGATTTACTCGAACCTCGGCAGTTTCGTCAACCGGTTCAACAATTCTTTCGAAGTCGATCCGAAGCTTTACTTGTCACTCAACAACCAGGTTAACTTCGTTATCGAATGGGCAAACAAGGCTCCATCGGGAATCCGCACCCAGAAAGACCGAGCCGTAGGCACGGGAGCTTACATCTACAAAGCCGAAATCAGTGCTAAATTCACACCCAACATGAACAACCCCGAAGTCAAGAATGACGCGAAGATTGCCGAAAACTTCTCGACAAAATCTTCCTATGACAAGACAAAGACCTTCGGCATAAAGAGAACAAAGTAAAATACAAGTCACTGGGAGAATATGCAAGAGAGTCTCTTTACAAACTCACCCTACGTTATTGCGCTTTCTGTTATAGCGTTAATTATCGTATGCTATTTTCCCATCATGCTTGGGCAAAAATCATCCATCAGGCAGCTTCCCAATTCAATCCACCAGTTGGTCACCATAGGAATCTTCTGGCAGGCAAGCAACCTGATTGGCGATATATTCTTCAGCGGAGGTGATTTCGAGGCAGGGACTAAATCCTATACAGCACGGATGCTAGTCTTCGGATTATCAGCCATTGCATGGATTCAACTTGGGAACTCCATACAACATACCGCAGAAATAAGCCTCAAAATAAAAAGAAGGAACGGATGGAAGCTCATGAATATTTTAGGAGCGATAGCCGTTGTTGTTTCAACCCTGATGTTCATCAAGGATCCTTCAGCGATTTCGAACTTCAATATTTTTGGTTATACCCCATTTGCAGAAAGGCCTATATTTACTTTATACATGTTGCTATTCTGCATTTTTGTAATTCCAAACATCATCATCGCTGGTTACATTATACTCCGCAACATCGTCAATTCCAGCGATTCAACGCTTCCGCGACAGGTCAGCATTTACATGCTGAGTTCATTCACATTCTTTTCCATGATAGCCGTATTCTTTGACTTTATCATACCCATATCCACAAAATTCAAAGATTACGACCAATTTCTCAAATGGACACAATTCATCTCGGTGTTCCTAGCCATTCTTTCGGGGCAATATTTCACATCTATATCGTTCAAGAACAAGAGTACATCGTGGTTTCTAGACAAGCTCAAAGAAAAAATGACCGATGGTCTTCTTTACTATAACTCCAAGGGTAACATTATCTTTGCAAATGCCGCAGCTCTCAGCATTTTACATACGACACAGGAAGCCATTTACAATAAAAAAATTATCGCAATATTCCCGCAAATCACGGATCCCAATCGAGAAGCCACCTACAATAAGATCAAGATTAAAATAGATAACGAAGACCATATTTTTAACGCTTCCGTATTTCAAATCCGCCAATCGTTAACAACAAACTATAACGTAGTATTTTTCAGCGACATTTCAAACACGCTACATTACCAACAAATTATAAAAATACGTAATGAGCAGTTCAAGGAATATCAGCTCGACCAAATTCGCTACCAAGAACGCCTCAACATTTGGAAAAAGAAAGTCGATGAGAGTAAGTTCTTTTTGGACACACTCATCAGCACACTTCCCTTCCGTTTCTGGTCCAAGAACGAGCAAGGCGTATTCATGACGCAAAACCAGAACGATATCAAAGAACGTGGAAACTTACTGCAAACATCCGAACCCGACAACAAAATTTTACCGCAAGAACTCCTTGCGCGAAACGAAGGCGAACCTCAAAGTTTCATTTCTTACGAACGAATTAAGACTATAATCAACGAAGATAAAGAAGAAGAAGAACGCGTTGAGATCCTGAAGCAAGACGATTACAATATGGCTGTCCGCAAAGGCGAAGCCAAGGATATCATGATTTTTGAAAACATGTTTATCCCGATTATGGCGCCGCAAAAGCCCTATAAAACCATCGGCATCAAAATCGACATCACAAAAGAAAAGCAGCTCGAAAAAGAACGCGACATGCTTCAAGAACAAAAGCATATCCATTCAAGGCTCGAAGAATTGGGAACGATATGCGGCGGCTTCGCTCACGACTACAACAACATTCTCGGATCACAAATCGGCTTCTGCGATCTGGCTCTTGAAGTGATTGACAAGGACAACCAGGCTTACATGTTCATTCAAGAGGCAAAGAAGGCGGCGACACGCGGAAAGGAATCGCTCGAAGAACTATTGAACACCATTCGCGGGAAGACTTCTGAACACGAGACTGCCACTAACTTCGCTCCTTACATGATTATCGACGACGTGGTAAAGAAGCTCTGGATTACGCTCCCGCCCAACGTCAAGGTCAAAGCAGACAACTTAGACAAGGATCTCCGCATTGTCGGTAGTGTCGCAGCCCTTGACCGTATTATCAGCAACCTTGCAAACAACGCTATTTTCGCCATGAAGGAAAACGGCGGAACGCTTACGATTTCTCTAGAAAAAGAAGAACTCAAAGAACCCCTCATCACTCCTTACGCCCCGCAAATCGATCCCGGCATTTATGCCAAAATAACGGTCGAAGATACCGGTACGGGAATGGATACAGCAACCCTCGAACGCATATTCTCCCCGTTCTTTACGACAAAAGCACCCGGTGAAGGGCTCGGTTTAGGCCTATCTTCGGCACTTAGACTGCTAAAAGAAGGCAATGCAGGCTATACTGTACAGACAACCTTAGGCGAAGGAACTATTTTTTATCTATATTGGCCTATAAGAAACGAGAAAATGGAGGCTTAATGTCTACAATACTCATTATTGACGATGACGCTCAGTTGAACCTCATGTTGAAGTCCGCCCTGGAATTGAAAGGTTATTCTGTCGATACCGCATGCAATGGCAAAAAAGCTAAGTCGCTCTATCAGAAGAACACGTACGATGTAATTATCACGGATATCATCATGCCGGAGGGTGACGGCTTTGAAGTAATCCTTGACTTGAGACGCATGGGCTTAAGCGATCGCATTATTGCGATTAGCGGTGGTGGACGCACCTCTGCCGAAGACTATTTGGCAACGGCCCAGCATTTCGATGTTGCAGCTATATTCAGCAAGCCGCTGGATCTCCAGCAGCTGCGTACCAAGGTTGACGAGATCATCAAGAGTCATTCGTAATCGCATAAAAGATGAATATCCTGATCGCTGATTTTGATCGGAAATTTGTCGATGAGATACAGCGCAACTGGTCGTTAGCTGGGACGGACCTCCTAGTCTGCTCCGACGAAAAGGCCTTGATGCCGCTTGTAAAAAAGACGTCGATAGACCTTGCGTTTATCGAGGTTCCTTTTTTAATGCTCGACAACATGGACATGATCAGCTACCTCAAGGAACGTCAACCTAGTATCGAAATCTTTGTATTATGCGATGATCGCAACTGGCAGGGAGCAGCTAGCGCAATCACGCGTGGTGCAAGTAGCTTCTTGAAGAAGCCCATTACATTGTCGCTTCTCGAAAGTACTGCACGCAAAATTCAGGCACAACAACAGAACAAATCCAACACGCAGCTCATGGAGTCCCAAGTGTTGGACAGTCTTCTCGGCGACACGCCCGAGATGCGAAAGATTTTAAAGACTGTTTACAAAGTAGCCCCGACCAACAGCACATTGCTTATAACCGGCGAATCCGGTTCGGGCAAGGAATTTTTGGCGAACGTAGTCCACCGTTACAGCAAGCGGGCAAGCGAACCGTTTGTGCCGGTCAACTGCGGAGCCATTCCCGAGAACCTTGTAGAAAGTGAACTTTTCGGAAGCAAGAAAGGGTCTTACACAGGTTCTACAGCAGACAAGAAAGGTTTGTTCGAATCCGCGAACGGTGGAACGTTGTTCTTAGACGAAGTCGGCGAACTCTCGCTGGCAACGCAAGTCAAGCTTTTACGTTTTCTGCAAAGTCACGAAATCAGGCGCGTGGGCGAAACCGAAGCACGTTACCTCGACATCCGCATTATCGCCGCCACGAACCGCAATTTGCAGCAAGCCATGCACGAGGGGCGTTTCCGCGAAGACCTTTACTACCGCTTGAACACGTTCCATTTGCAATTACCGCCGCTTAGAGAACGTAAGCCCGTCATTCCGAATTTAATACGCTACTTTATTCTTAAAAACAAAGAATCACAAGGCAAGGAAATTCACGACCTTGATCCGGCAGCACTTTATGCGTTGACAAAGTACCCCTACCCTGGCAACATCCGCGAACTCGAAAACATCATGGAACATGCCATCGTACTTTCGGAAGGCGGAATCATCAAGCTTGAAGACTTGCCCGAACACGTGCAAGAAGAAGCCCGAGAAAAGACGGTCGCAATTCCACACATCAAGGACAGCAGCAATAATATTGTCCAGGATAACGTTGTTCAAGAAGAAATCATACGCGACAACGAAGAAGATGTGGAAGAAGTCGAAAAGTCCATCGACAATCCCATCGGGAAACCTATACAATTTGTTCCTATTACGGGATCGACAAATAACGCCGGGCTACTAACGCATAACCCGACAAAGTATTTGACGCACAATACAGCACCAACCCATACGGACGACATCGAAGAAGATATCCTTTCGCTTGAAGAGATGGAACGTAGGCATATTCTACACGCATTGAGCGTCTGCAAGGGCAACAAGACCGAAGTCTGCAAGAAGCTAGGCATCAGCCGTGCAACGCTATGGCGCAAGCTAAAAGAGCTAAAAATAGCCATAGACGGCGGCGATGAGCAGTGAGCGGCAAGCGATGAGCGGTGAGTTTTATAGTATCGCGGCAAAGCCGCCTAACTTATATACTCATACCTCAAAGCAACGAAGTTGCGACCTCAAACCTCAAACCTCACACCTCTACACTTCTACCATCGTGGCGACAAGGCAAGAATCTTTCGTAGAGCCGCTCCCGACAAAATCTATATCCTGCGACTTTTTCCAAGCCGTCTTGGCATGCGGATGAACCGAAGCAACTGCGGCGAGAACATCTCGAGCGAAAGCAGATAAGTTAAATTCACTGTAATTGGAACTGACCATGAAGAATCCGTGCGGATTCAAGAGTTCCGCGCATTCAGCGACAAGAGGCATCAGGTGTTCTCGCACGTTGAAGTTAAAGCCCTTGAAACGCGCAAAACTCGGCGGGTCCAGCACAATGCCGTCAAAGCGGAGCCCCTTCTTTTTTGCCCAATGCACATACTCTATAGCATTACCTCGGAAAAACTCTCCTGGACGCAAATCAAGACCGTTCAACGCATAATTTTCGCGGCCCTTGTCCAGAATTTTCCCGCTGATATCGGCATTCGTTGCCACCGCAGCACCGCCCAATCGGGCATGCACCGAAAAGCTGCACGTATAACTGAACAAATTAAGGAATCGCAGTGCACTGGGATCAAGAACATCATTGAGCATCGCACAGAAGCGATTTTCAACTTCGAGACGAACATGACGCATGTCAAGGAAAAGTCCCGGATTAATCGTATCCATCAAATCGACATGGAACTTTGCCTGACCTTCACGCACAACACCCACAGCATCTTCACGCGAGCCCACTACAACGTCCATAGGAGCGTTTTCAAGCGATCGCCCTGCACTAGAAAGGCGTTCCTTCACAACAACGCAAACAGGGTTAAAAAGCGATACTAAGGCATCTACAATTTCTTCTTTACGCCTTAAAAGTTCCGGCCCGAAAAACTGTATCTGAAAGCGATTGCCGTAACGGTCTATTGTGATGCCAGGGAAACCATCGGCAGCACCGTTCACGATACGATAAGCGTCCGTCACATCGAACAACGGAGAACGTTTAGTATTTGCGGACTGAAGAAGACGTAGCATGGGGAGATGTTAGACGAAAGACGATAGAGGAGAGACTCGTCTCACTTATCCAACGTTTTGATTTGATCGACGAATTCGCCCACTTCCTTGAATTCACGATAAATAGACGCAAAGCGGACATAAGCAACAGCATCAAGTTGCTTGAGTTCCTGCATCACGAGATTGCCAATTTGGTCATAGCGGACTTCAAAACCTTCCGACATCTGCAACGAATTTTCGACACGAGTCGCAAGCTGTTCAATATCGTCTATGGACACCGGACGCTTTTTGCAGGAGTTCATGATACCGCGCAAAAGCTTTTCGCGTTGGAATGGTTCCCGTTCACCACTGCGCTTGATTACGGTCAACGGTTGCAATTCGACGTACTCACGGGTCGTAAAACGGCGACCGCAATTACAGCATTCCCTACGGCGACGGATTGATGAGCCACTCACGCGGCTATCGACCACCTTATCGTTATCACTTTTGCAAAATGGGCAAATCATGCCTTGAATATAGCTTTTTTATAGGAAATAGGAAACCATGCAAAAAAAATTACATTCCAAGCAATAGCCCATAAATAGTGAATTTTAGAACACAGCAGGATGTGGATTGCGTTTAATGGCTGAATATGATATTTCACGCCAACTCGGACTAGCACTCTTTGAGCGATAAAGGCAAATATATTGAGCTTCTGCAAATTCACCTAACAAATCATGACATGTGAGTTTCCACACATTATTAGATCTACTAAAAAATCTTTTCGCCGATTTCGAATATTTCGGACAAGTTCTCAATATTTTTCCGTTTTGTTAACATTTCGTTTACACGAAATTTAATTCATATATTTGTGCGTTGTAGTCATTATTACAAATAGCCTCCAAAAAAACATTCAATTTATATAATTATAAAGGGGAGCTAAGTAATGCCAAAAAAACAAATTGCCGTTCTAGTCGAAACAGAATACATTCCAAACGAAATAAAAAAATACCAATCCTTTTTTGGAAATTTGGGTGCAGAAGTAGAATTGCTGACATACCTTTGGGGAGATAACTAAAATCCAGCTCCGTTTTTTAAAGCGGAGTTTTCTGCTTTAAACCGCCAGCTTAGCTGGTGGTTTTCGATTTTACAAAAACGGCAACGGAAAATGTAACAATATTAATCTTTAATGCAGCGAACAGAGTATCCAATCCCCGGATGATCGCAAGCCATATATGGACGATCGGAATTAAAGCCTAATTCCAGATTGTACGCATTCGCAATATTGCCCATGGTAGAACTCCAAAAGTGAGCATAAAAGCCTTCATGATTATAATTCCCTGCGCCACCCCTGCTTCCAGCGGGATATGCAGCAAATGAGAATTCATCTGAACCATTGCCATCACGAGTCCAGCCGCTAGTGGATTTAAGCAATTTTCCAGCAACTTCATAACCCCCTATGGCAAGAATCAAATTACTCCAATCCTCATTCGAAGGCAAATGCCATCCCTCTGGACAAACTCCACGCACAGATTCAGTGGGGTGACAAGATACACCATAACCACATCCCTTACCATTCGGCCCCCACAAGCCCAAACTATCCATTGCCGCAGCCCATGTATAAAAGCGACCATATTTACCGCAATCAGCAGGATTATCGTTAAAACAGAAACTATTAACGGTCTCAAAGTTTAGATTTTCAGCCATCCACCATTGTTCATCAATTTGCACAATCTTGTATTTTTGACCGTCACGTGAATCAATAAGAAAATCACTTGCCAAGGAGGAATCGCTACCGCCTGAAGTACCGCCACCACAAGCAACAAAGAATAACGTAAGCACGGATGACGATAGAAGATATACGATTCCCAATATGGTTTTACGATTTTTAGACAAAATATTGCAAACAAATAAAGCTAAATGTTTATCCATAAAAAAAAGTCCTTTAAGGAACTTTGTAAATATAAAAAAGAATTTTTAAACAACAAACTCCACTCCGGCACGAAATTCACACGTTAGCCGATTCAACGGAAAAGCCCCGCTGAAGGCGGATTTTGCATTATAAACAACTGATCCCGGCACCAAGGCCGGGATGACAGCTAAAAGGCGACCCGGAGGCCGCCATCATAATGTTAAGAAGGGGCACGGAGTGCCCCGTAAATTTATGCGTTCGCTTTCTTGAAGGCTTCGACGTTTGCCTTGAATTCAGCGAGGTATTCCTTCGCGGCTGCCGCAACGGCTTCCGGAGTATAGCCAAATTCCTTTTCGAGGACTCCTGCCGGAGCAGATGCGCCGAAGCGTTCGAGACCGGAGACCTTGCCGAAGCCGCCCACGATCTGGGCGAACAGGAGCGGAAGGCCGCTGGACTTTGCAAACACCGGAGTCCACGGAACAATGATGGAATCGCGGTAAGCCTTGTCCTGAGCCATGAAGAGGGCCGGGCTGATCATGGAGACCACGCGAACCTTGAGGCCTTCGCCGCGGAGGATTTCAGCAGCGTCGTGAGTCAGGAGCACGTCGGAACCGTTAGAGACAAACGTCAAATTCGGCTGAGCAGCACCGCAGTTGTCGCTCACGATGTAGGCTCCCTTGCGGCATGCCTTGGAAGTTTCGTAGCGATTGTCGCCGGGGAGCGTCTTCACGTTCTGGCGAGTGAGGATAATCGCGGTCGGGCGGTCGTTGTTTTCAAAAGCCATTTCCCAAGCGGTCACGGTTTCGAAAGCGTCTGCCGGGCGGAGCACCAGCATTTCGGACTTGCCGTCTTTACGCTTGAGACCTTCGAGCAAACGGATTTGCGTTTCGTGTTCGATCGGCTGGTGCGTCGGGCCATCTTCACCCACGCGGAAGCTATCATGCGTGTACATGAACTTGACCGGGAGCTTCATGAGGGCAGCCATACGGAGAGCCGGCTTCATGAAGTCGCTGAACACGAAGAACGTAGCACAAATCGGATAGAGGCCGCCGTGCAGTGCGATACCGCAGCAGATGGCGCCCATCGTAAGTTCGGCAACACCCACCTGCACAAAAGCGCCCTTGAAGTCGCCTGCGCGGAAGATGCCGGTCTTGTTGAGGAAGGCCTGGGTGTTGTCGGAGTTGGAAAGGTCAGCAGAGCTGCAAATGATGTTCTTGACATTGTCTGCAAGGTAGCCAAGCACTGCACCGGAAGTCACGCGGGTAGCAACGCCTTCCTTGAGTTCGAGCTTCGAAAGGTCAATCTTCGGAGCATTGCCCGAGAGCCATTCCTTGAGAGTTGCAGACTTTTCAGGATTTGCAGCATCCCAAGCGGCCTTCGCCTTTTTCCATTCGGCGACTTCCTTGCGGAGTTCGGCCTTGCGGGCTTCGAAGCCAGCCTTGACATCATCAAAAATCTTGAATGCATCGGCGGGGTCGCCACCGAGGTTCTTCACGGTTGCATCGGTAGAAGCGCCGGCAGCATTGAGCGGCTGGCCGTGAGTCGAAACAGCACCTTCGAAGGACTTGCCGTCTTCGGCAATGGCACCCTTCGCCATGGTGGTGTGGCCAATCACGATAGTCGGCTTTTCGGTTTCGGCCCAGGCTTCCTTGAAAGCCTTGCGGAGGGCGGCGATATCGTGACCGTCTGCCACGTCAATCACGCGGAAGCCCCAGGCTTCGTACTGTTTCTTGAAGTCGTGGCTCATCACGTCTTCGACTTTGCAAGAAAGCTGGACTTGGTTCGCGTCATAGAAGAAAATGAGGTTCGAAAGCTTGAGGTGACCGGCAATGCGGCCCACGCCGTAAGCGATTTCTTCTTCGAGGCCGCCGTCAGAAACGAGGCAGACCACCTTGTGCTGCAAAATGTCGCCAAAACGTTCGACCATGAAACGTTCAGCAATGGCGTTACCGAGAGCGACGGCATGGCCAATGCCCAGCGGGCCCGAGGAGTTTTCGATACCAAGAGCGACATCGAGTTCAGGATGTCCCGGAGTGCGGGAACCGAGCTGGCGGAAGTTCTTCAGGTCGTCCATGGAAAGGAGACCCAGCATGGCCAACTCGCCATAAAGGAGGGCGGACATGTGGCCGGGATCCATAAAGAAGCGGTCGCGAGCTTCCCAATTCGGGTTTTCGGGATCAAAGCGGAGAAATTCCGAATACAGGAGAGTAATAGCATCAGCCGCGCCCATTGCTCCACCCGGATGTCCGGACTTAGCCTTCTGCACCATGGCAGCGGAAAGGATTCGAATGTTGTCAGCCGCTTTTGTAACGAGCCTATCTTCCACTTTGTTAACCTCTCTTTAAAATCTAGGGCGATGAGCCGCTCCTAAAATAAGCGACCCAAATTTAACTTTTTTACAACATTCTCTCAAGGTTTTTAAGCGTAAATCACAATAAAACAATCTTATTTCTTTCTTTTCACGCCAGATTTGACCAACCGGTACTCAGAATGTCCATCCTTGAACTTGAAATCAATGTGCCAGAAATAAATTCCGGTCCCTACCTTACGCCCCTCATCAGAACGGTTGTCCCAATCCAAAAAGCCTGTTTTTGCACGATTGCCTTCATTTTCACGAATTTTTTCGTTCATTTCGCCTTTATCGCCAAACTCTCTCGTGAACGAAGTCACCACATTCGAGTACCCGTCAATGATAGTCACATACGCCTTGTAAGGCATGATACTTGCGACCCTAATCACCGAAAGCGAATCCGGCACGCGACTCCAATCATGTTCATCGGGAGCAATCCACTTTGCCTTCGAATTCGAACCGCTCACCGCAGGCGTAGGAGTCACCTCGTACAAGTACTGGTTTCCATTGTCACCTTCGATTTCGACACCACCGCGCCCCATCGCATTCTTTTGACCATCAATATAAGACGACTTGGGGCTAGTCCTGATGCAATTTTCAGTCATGATGCTATAGTCGCCCAGAACGAATGCCCAAACAAGACCTGTCGAATCCTTTTCGATCCATTCTGCAATGTTCAACGAATGTTCATCAGCATCATCGCAATCCGACGAGTAGGTAAATAACTTTTTCCATGCATTATCCTTTCCCTTATTCCGGACCGGTTCAGACAATGTGATTTCCAACGTGTCTGGCGGCACATCATTCTCACAATCCAAATATTCTTCAATACCGATAGCACCGGCGCGCTTGACCGCCTTCACAGGGACCGCCCCAATCTTATCCTGAATTTTTACCTTCTGCGAGAATCCACCCTTGGGCTTTGTCAATCTGAGATAAGGCACATTTGCCCCGTCCGAAGATGTCACTCCATAATCAAAGGGTTCCTCCAATCGAGCTTCAACCCAAGAACCACCATCTACTACGCGGAACTTTTTCTTGGCCACACTGCGCCACTGCCCGCCTACTTTATTCCAATACAAAGTGTCAACGCCTTCGATGCCATCCTTGTTGGCCACGGCAAAATGAATTCGGATAGAATCGGCACGGCCATCTTTGTCAGCATCGTAAATTTCAGCCCTATCCGCCGCGATATAGTTCGAGAACACCACTAAAGAATCGCGCTTATCCCCCAAATTATCGTTATTGACTTTGGCCGTAATAATGACACGATTATGGGCCGATTCCATATCAAACAAAGCATCGAGTTTTGAACTTTTGAGATCGTCCTTGTCATAGACAAAGTTGAATATTCCGCTGTATTCAAAGGTAGAAGAATACTTTTCCGTTTCTATGGCCTTTATCCGCAGCGAATCGCCCTTGTCCGTCAGCAATAGCACATTCAAAGTATCAATTTCATGAATGGACTCGCTGAATGCAGTCAAAGTAATACGGAAGTTTGCATATTCCCCAGTTTCCACAGAATCGAGGTCTTTTTTGCCAGACTCGTCAAGGAACTTATAGCCAAATTCCACAGGATCGTTCAAATACACCGTATCGCGTGCAAAAGTGCCGTAAAGCGGGTCCTTGTATTCCGCAATAAGAATATCGACTCCGTTACACGAAATTGCGCCATCGCCATTCTTCGGAGAACGTTCGTTCTTCGGAATGTCATTGCGGGTTTCATAATAGCCGGGGTTTACTTCATAAAGTTCGAATTTTTCTTCATCGCCCGAAAGCATGCAAGAAAGATTGACCTTTACCGTATCCGTCACATTCGAGAAATCTTCTGTCACCAGAGTCAACTTGATTTTATTCGTTTCACGAGTAATCGAATCCTGCGTAGAATCCGCATTCACGATTCTGACGGTATCCGGAACATCCGGGGCGCGGTATTTGCGACCGCATACTGCAATAAAGGAATTTTGCGTTCTCGGCCAGCGGGCCGATGCTCCGACACCATCAACGGCACGGACATAGAATTCAATAATGCCGTTTGCAAACGAGCTCGACGGAACAGATGCCACCCAATAGCCGTTCACCTCTTTCATCAAAGTTTCGTCAAAGAGAACCACCATGGAATCCTTGTAATAGAGCGTTGCATGGTCAATTTTGTCGTCATCATGGATCAAAAAACGCAAGGTCGCCTGGCCGCCCACAGTATCCACGCAAGTAAGCAAATTCATACTGATTACAGGCACATCGTTCTTGACCGGAATCGTGTAAGGCTCCTTCGACGGATTGCCAACCGTAGGAGTCTTGCCCGTCAAGCCGTTTGAATCGGTCGCCACGACGTAAAAATCAATTCCCGGATACCGCACCATGCTATCAGGAACAACATATTGCCATAGGCTATCGTTTTTACGGGTCATCACATACGGGTTAAACGAACCGTTAGACAAGTTCACATTTCGCATATAAAGGCGAACGTCCGTAACCCCCGTCTTGGAACGCACATAGACGTCAATTGTAAGGCTCTTGTTTTGCGGCTGATCATTCCCCACCAAATCCCAAGTGGCCGGAGTCAATTCGACAACTGGCGGCGGAGCGTCTTCATTCCAGTAAGCCGTATCGGCAGCATTCTTGTTCATGAATTTCGTTTTAACTTCGACCATGTGCGAATCCCCGTCCCAAATTGCATCCGGACTCTGGTAACAAAGAACATAGCGCGATTGCACGGAGCCGCGGATGGTCGTGTAAATTTCAGACAACTGCGATGCACTCGGGGCATCTGTATAAGTACCGCCCGTTTGATCGGCCAAATTTTTCAAAACCGTATTGGAGCCCGTAGTTTCCACACCGATGGAATAGATGCTCGTATTGAGGCTATTGGCAAGATCGGCTACCTGACTTGTTGTCACGCTCTCGGAGCCATTCTCGCCATCCGAGAAAATAATCACGGTCGTCGGGTTCGTTTCGCCGATAATCTGCTGAACGCCCAGCTTGGCACCCGTATTGATGTTGGTGTTGCCGGAATCCTTCAAAGATTCAACCGCCTTGAAAAGAAGCACCTTGTCCGAAGTCATGGACTGATGCACTTTTGCATTGGCCCCACCGTTAAAGCCGACAATTGCCGTCCTGTCATAAGGCCCCATTTCGTTAATGAACTGACGAATGGCATCTCTAGCCGCATCCATTCGGCCATTGCTTCTCATGGAACCGCTTTCATCGACAACTAGCGCGACGGACACACCGGTAAAGTTTTGAATTGTCGTCGTTTGCGTCGGTAGCGTTACGTTGTCTTGAGAGAGAATGAAATCCGTAGAGTCAAGCCCTACAATCGGCTTTCCGTTCTTCTTATCGACGACAGACACTTGCGCACAAATGCCGGGGTGGTTGCTCAAATCAAGGTTCGTAATCGTCACTTCGGGAACCGTCGTAGAATCCAGCACATAATTTGCCCTTATATGGCAATAACCTGATTGCGGTTTAACGGTTGTTCTCGAACTAGACGGATTGTCTATGGTTACATTTCCCGTCACTTTAGACCAGGAATCAAATACATAGCCGCCATACGGAAGCACGTACAAAGAAGTATCTTTTCCCGGAGCGACATAGACATTGCCCGACGGGACGGCTCGTCCACGAGTCGATTCCACGTACAGCAAGTTCGGTACAACAATCTGTGCCGTAAAGTTCTTGTCGCGAGACATCGTTTTCACGGAATCCGTCACAGATAGATAGTAGGTCTTGCCCGGCGTCCCATGAATAGGCACGTAAGTTTCTCCATTGAGAGTATAAATTTCTGATTCTGTCATAAAAAGCGAATCCATTCCATAAAACACGCTCTGTCCTTTAGCAGAATCCAATTTCAGCAAATAGTAATTCGTATCTGAGGGAGTCCAGCTAAACCGAACTATTCCCGGTACGCTGTCGGAATAATGATGACGCTGGAAATTGTACGTTTTTTCCGCACTCGTCAATGGGTAAATGTCGCCATGCCTAAACGTGGCCTTTATCGTCACCGATTCCGTTGCATAAGCGACCGTCTTTAAATTATACGGATCGTCAACGAAGCCATTTCCCGTTACAAGCACCCACTTGTCAAAACGGTAGCCGCTATTTGCCGTAGCCGTAATGGAGTAAGCGGCCCCACTCCAAGCCGCCGGATACCCAGTGTCCGGCACAACCTTGCCATTGCCATCCGTGATCAGCTCAATACCGATTGTAGATTGAGAATAATTCACCCAGAACGGCTTCAACGTATCTGTGGTATTGTAATTTCTCACGATATAGAATACGGAATCCCCAGCAGAAAGGTTCAGCGGATCAAATCTGGATGTTACTCCCGCAGTCCTCGTCGTATAAGTATTAAACAGGCCTGTCGTATAGCGCTCGATAATCAAAGGCATATCTATACTGCGGAAAGCAAATGTATAAGAACCATCAGTCGGAGCGACAAACGAGAATCGTACGCCATTAGAAGGTCGTATAGAATAATAGTTGTCTATAAGCGTGTATTTTGTAGCCACATCCGTAATTTCATAAACTGTACCCAAGATAAATTCAGCCTTGACCGTGCAATCCCCGTCAGGGATAATATTAGTGTATGCCTTTGTCGGGTCTAGAATTTTGCAAGTTCCTGAAGACACGCTCCACTGCTTAAACTTGAAATAAGTAGAACTTGTCGAAGCCCTTATAGGAACCGTATCTCCAACCACGTAAGTCGAATCGTAAGTGTAGGAACTCGGACCGACATACGCATACCCCGGGCCCGAAGTATCCGTCCGCAATTTGACAGTCTTTAGCGCTCGGATCCAAACACTATCTTTCAAAAAATCTTGCGTATTCTGGATAAACTGGAAATATCTCTTTTGCCCTGCGGCAACACTCACTCTTGTTCTGCATTTTCCAGTAGAGCAATACAAACTGCTATAAGAATAAAATGTAGAATCCGCCGTAAAACTATATAGATACGATATGTGGGCAGTATTCATCTGGATGACATAAAGCCCATCACTCGGAGGATCAAGATATGCTCGAATCCCATAAGTATTTCTCCGGGAAAGCGTACTGCTGTTCTTAAAAACATAGCCTTTAAAATCTTCAGTCAGTTCATACAAAGGCAGCCTGGAAGTATCCGGCTTAATCACAGCCGATTCCTCAAGAATAAACTGGGTAGAACGGAGCGTACTATCCACGAACTTACCCTTGCCAGACACCACAGTCCATTTATTAAAGTGCGAACCCGAATCCAAAGTCGCTATCACATTCAACGAATCGCCGAAGGCAAGCGTATCAATCTTCGTCTGCCCTTCAATTTTGACAGTTCCGGCACGGAGTGCCACCACGGAAACAGAATCATCCCAATAGGCATTCGAAGCTGGTGTTACGCTTGCATAATACTTTTCTCCGGCGGAAGCAACAATACTAAAAGACGTTTTTGCCGATGTATTGCCGACAGTCCGCTTGACCGCCGTAAACGTGGAATCTTCACCGTAATAACGGTACATTCCATAAAGTCCATACGGCTGGAAACGCAACACGTAAGTTCCCGAAGTCGGAGCTTCGTAGCGGAATCGCATACCGACACTTGGCGATTTTTCATAAAAATCATTGTAGCCAACGTAAGTCTTGGGCTTGTCGGTCACATCAATCAACATCGAAGGGCTGCACCGCAATTGGATTTTTGTATCCGCATCAATCGTATCTCGAATGGAATAAGCGGTAGAATCCCTGAACCGATGCGAGCCGCTTACAAAAGTCCAGCCATCAGGGCGATACCCCGGTTTGGCAAAAGCTTCAAAATAAACTATCGAATTTTTTAGAACATTTCGTGAAGCCACAGCTGTAGAGCATTCCGGAAACGCGCTTTCGACCGTAACTTTTAAAGTCGGCACAGTAGCATAGCTTATGCTGAACGACATCATGGAATCTCTTGCTAATCCAACAGCCACTTCGTAAAAGACGGAATCGCCCGCAGCAAGAAAAAGCGTGTCCGCAAAGGATTTGGTTATAGTTCTTGAATAGCTTAGACTCGAAAAAGCACTCGTCGTGTAGCGCCGAAAATAGCTTGATTCGGTACTGTCCTTTTTATAAACAACGACATATCCGCCATCGGCAGGTGCTACAAAGGAGAATCGGACGCCATCCGTCGAAGTTCCTAAATAGGAATTTTCAAGCGGAGTATATGTTTGGGGCGAATCTGTTATCGGAAACACAGTGCCATGTTCTTCCGCTGCATAGGCAAAAAACGCCAAAAAAACAACGAACAACGTTGTCCATCGATTCATATGACCTCTTCCAAGTATTTTTTTTAATCCTTAATATAACAAAAAAAACATTTTTATACAAACCATTACAAAAAAATTTTATAATTTATCATTCATTACAAAAGAGTACGCCTAATGACATCCCTATTCAAAAAAAAATATCTGGCAGCAGTATTGCTCGCCCTTGGAATCTGTACCCCGGCAAACGCCATGGAAATCCGCCCTTTGTTTCAGTTTGATTTCCCTGCCGATGTCACCATCAACAAAAGAATCGAAAGCGTCAAGGAAGAAAAGACGTGGGAAACCGATCCCGTGTTCATTGTCGGCACAGAATTGCTATTCACGGCAGAATTCGCGCCCATACGTTACGGTGTCGGGCTCGGATTCAAGAGCAGTCAGAAAGATGGCAGCAATACGATAACGCCTGCATTCCTGCCCATTTGGGGAAATTTCTCTTTCGGCTTTTACGGTAAGGACTGGTTCGCTGTTCCTTACGCCATCGTAAGAGCAGGAACCATGGGTGCACTGACTGGTGAAGGAAGCTGGTGGGAACGCCCCTTCAATTTCTTCGTTGTCGCAGGCATTGGAGCTATTTTCCCTTACAATATCGGCTTCGAAGTCAACTTCGATTATTCCTCCGTCCACAAGTCATTTGAACACCGCGACACCAAGTTCCGCATTTCTTCGGGACGCATCGGTCTCCAGCTCTCTATCGGTTTCGAACTGACTCACGAAAGGATTTACACATCCGACTAAACGGCTTTATTTATATTTAATCCATGAAAAATTACATTCTCAACTTGCTAAAAAATTTACTTCATCCTGCCGGCATCGCAGGAACTGTGATAGCTCTTGCAATCCCATTCCTTATTTACCTCGCCCCGAACATCAAGCACCGTGAAACAATCCGGCAACTTGACTTGTACCTCCCACTCCCGCTTTTCGGGGTGCAACTCCTTGCAGGCATCATCCTTTTCTGCTTTTTAAACAAAGATTTTAGGGAATGGGTCAAAGGAATCCTCCCCGAAAAGTCTATTAGCATCATGGTAATCGTCTTTACGGCTGTAGTAACCATCTTTGCCGGCATGCAAATCGAAGCTCGCCACCGCGTCCAGAGCGATGAAAGCGTCTTTATGTCCGTCGCCCAGAACATGTACTACAACCACGAATCCTCCACCTGCAACCAAGGTGTATTCGAAAACGGCGGCCTCACCTGCAAATCGACGTCGAACAGTTTCAAGACAAAGGGACTTTCGTTCCTTTACTTCCTTGGCATGCCGCTCTTCGGCAACAACCTCCGCTGGATTTTCACGGCAGAATTCTTGATGCTCCCGCTTTCGATTTTGCTCATGTTCCTTGCAATTGTCGCATGGACGAGGCAGCCGCTTCTTGCGTTCTTGGCATCGCTCCTCATGGCACTCCAACCGACAGTGCTGTTCCAGTTCCGCTCGATGTCCGTCGAACCGCTTTACATATTCCTCTCCGCACTTTCACTGCTCATCTTTAAGTGGGCTTACGACAGGAACACTGTAATGCACTGGGCACTTTTGGCTCTCGTTCTCGGATTCTTTGCTCAGACCCGCCAAGAAACAATCTTCTGCCTCTTTGCGTTTATACTCTTTGCGCTCCCGAGACTTTTGGACAAGCAAGACTCAAAAGCACCTGTATTCTTTGTAGTGCTTTCGCTTTTCTCGGTGCCGGCACTCCTCACCATCAGCTATTTCCAGGGGTTCGGTTTCCAAGGTGGCGAATTCGAAGCCCACGGTCACTTTTTCGAAGACCTCGCCAAGAACTGGGAAGTGATGACGACAAAACTCGGCAGCAACGGCGAACTTTCGAACCCGTTCCTCAGTTACTTCAACTACTTGTTCGCCATCGGTGCAATTTACCTCGCCTACCGTGCAATTAACGATGCAAGAAAGAAAGACTTCTATTACCTCAAGATTCTTGGATTCCTGCTCCTGTACCACCTGCAAACATACGTGATTCTCGAAAATGTTTCGGGAGACTTCAGCATCGAAATCAACCAGCGTTACAGCCTCGTGATGCTCCCCTCGATGGCATTTGTCGCTGCACTCCCGGTGACCCACCTGGTTCAATACTTCGCAACGTCCAAGGACAAAGAGCAAAGCGCCACCAACGTTTTAGTCGGCATTCTAATAGTCGCGGTCGCATTCACAGGCTGGACTCTTCATTACAAGAAAGACTTCAACAACAACATCATGTATAACAGGAACCATCTGACCATTGAAGAACATGAAATTCTCGGATGGCTCAAGACACTGCCCCCAGCAGACCGATTCTTCATTTACGGTCGTCCATGGCATTTCGTCGGTTACGGAATTTCGTCCATCCATTACGACAACGCCCGCCAAATGAAGGACAGCGAAATGAAGGACCTCATCGAAAAGTACAAGGGCGAAGTCTATTACATCCGCGGGCTGGACTGCTGGAACAGCCAAACCTACCACAAGAAGGCCGTGGAGCACCGCATCGCGACGACTTGCGATGTCTTTGAACGTGAAATGGATATGACCGGAGTCAAGAATATCTTGGTGACGAACAACTACTGGGTGCAGATTGCGAAGTTCAACGGACGCAAGAACTACAACCCGGAAAAAATCATCAAGACTAGCGATATCGAAGTTGTCCCCGCCGACTCCGCCTCGAAATCAGCCAAGCTCAAAATCCGCTACGAACTCAAGGAACAAGGCAAAGCCGCCGCTAACTGGGAATTCTCGCTCTTTGTAAACAAGTCCATTGTAAAAAGAACGGCCTACAACTTCGGCTCGTACGATCAAGAAATCGGAGCGGAACTGTTGCAGCCGGGCTTTAACCAAGTGCGTTTTGTCGTGCAAGACAACGCGACACACAGCAAACTTGCCGATGTTTCGAAGTTCTACTTTGAAAAGGCAAACGGCGCTGTAGCCCTTGTCGATTTGCCCATCGAAAGCCACCAACAGGGATGGGGCAGCATGCACAAGAACGAAAGCATCGACGGAAACCGATTCAACGTCAACGGGCAGCATTTCGACAACGGGCTTGGAATCCACGCCGCATCGACCACAGTCTTTGACATTGACAAGAAATACACGACGCTCAAGTTCTCTACAGGGCTTGACGACGAATCGCTTTGCGGCAACGGAGTTGCTGTAGAAGTCCTCGGCGACGGGAAATCGCTTGCAAAGACCGATTTCTTCCAGAACGGCACTTTGCAAGATGTTGTAGCAAATGTCACTGGAGTGAAAAAGCTGACCATCAAGACCATTCCCAAGGAAGGTATCGACTGCACGCACGTAGATATCATCAACCCGGTGGTTGTACCGTGAGGTGTGAGGTGTGAGGTGTGAGATGTGAGTAATGAGCGACCTCAGAGTGCAACGCACGCCCTCATACCTGAAACCTGCTGTCAGAAACGAACTAACTAATGACTATTGACCAACCCCTAAGAACTAACATGCTTTTATCTGTAATTATTCCTGTTTTTAACGAAGAAGAAATTGTGGCTGAGACGTTCCGCGTCTTAGAAGAAGAACTCAAGGACATCGAGCACGAACTCATTTTCGTGAACGACGGTTCCAAGGACCGCACTCGCGAAATCCTAGAAGAACTGCTCCCGACAACGCCAAGCAACAAGATTATCAACTTCAGCCGTAACTTCGGGCACCAAGCCGCATTCAGTGCAGGTCTCGACCACGCACAAGGCGATGCAGTCGTCATTATTGACGGAGACCTTCAAGACCCGCCAAGCCTTATCCCGGTGATGATGGAAAAGTGGCGTGAAGGCTATCAAGTTGTCTATGCGCAGCGCAACAAGCGTGCCGGAGAAACGCTTTTCAAGCGCTTTACGGCTTTCTGTTTCTACCGCCTCATCGGCAAGCTCACGAGCATCGACATTCCGCCAGACACCGGCGACTTCAGACTCATGGACCGCTGCGTCGTCGATCAGCTCAAAAACCTCCCCGAACGCAGCCGCTTCTTGCGTGGGCTCGTGTGCTGGGTTGGCTTCAAGAAGATTGGCGTCAAATACGACCGAGCAGAACGCACGGCAGGTACATCGAAGTATCCGCTCAAGAAGATGTTGCGTCTCGCGTTCGACGGCATCACGGGTTTCAGTTCCGCACCGCTCAAAATCAGCTTTTACATGGGGCTTGTCGCGACGGTTGTCGGATTCGCTTTGCTCGTCTGGTCGATTCTCGAAAAGTTCCTCTCCCCTGCCACCACCGTTCCCGGCTGGGCATCACTCATGACGGCCATCGTGTTCTTCGCAGGCGTGCAGCTTTTGACGATTGGCATTCTCGGCGAATACATCGGACGCATCTACGACGAAGTCAAGCAGCGCCCGCTGTACATTGAGGATAAGAAATAGACGAGGATGGGGCAAGCCCCAACCTCCTTGGCTCGGCCATACCCGTACAAGTACGGTTGCGACGTTCGCCTTTAGAGGTTGTCCTATCGGCAAATGTTATTCAAGAAATAATGGTTGGTGCAAGCCCCAACCTCTTAGGCTCGGTTATATCCATGCAAGCATGGCTGCAACGCTCGCCTTTGGAGGTTGTCCTATCGCAAATGTAGGAACAAGAAATAATGGTTCCCCTACGCTTCGCTTCGAGGATGACAGCTCCAGGATGACAGGCCTTCAGGATGACTGGATGAAAAAAAGCCGCCCTGCGGGGGCGGTTTTTCAGTTCTTTAAACGCATTAGTTTAATTGGATTTATTAATCGCATATGCAGAAAAGCTATATGCAGCCTGGACTTCGTATCAAGCGAATTGGATGATATTCACGTATAGGGAGTTGAACGATAGATCCAGTGAGATCTTTTTTAATACAATATGCATCCGCCACGTTATCTGGAGCATTAGCTGTAAACAACCAGAAACACGACGCATATTCAGAATCTTCCGCAGTTTTGAAAGACCCAGAATTCACAAAATGGCCCGATGGAACAAAATCAAACTCAGATTCATTCGTCCCTCCCATTCCAACAGATGCAAGTTTATCTGCACCACCAACCGTTTCCAATAATTTATTAATATCAGCTTCTAACGGAAGAACCCAGTTACTTTGGTATGTGCCGCATGCGTTATTAATTTGCACAGAACGATTCCAAGTAAAATAGTTGCCATATACCCTGCAAAGAGCTTTATTTCCATCATAACACTTCTCTGGGTCGCCAAAGTTATAATAATAGAGTAGGTTCTCCGCCATCCAAGTCTGGTCGCCTATTGTTACAGTCACATAAGTGCTGTCATAGATTTTTTCCTTTGAAAGTTTAATCGACAGAGAAGAACTTCTCGGATAATTCTGCATAGACGTAGCAAGCTGTACACAACGAACAGGTAACATTACCGACTTATCTTCAAAACCTATATTTACACTGACAATTTTACCAGCCCCAGCGTTTTTCTTGAGCGAAAAGACTTTGGCATAACCACCTGTAGTGTCGCTGGTCCAATACATGCCCTCTTCGCCTACTTTGTGCCATTTAGTATAAAGAAAATAACCCGGCAAAGCATCACTATCACCAAAAGACGTACTATCTTCTAAAAAACGTGACTTGTTAATTTCATCTGCAAGCGGCAAGCGCCACCCATTCGGGCAAGCTTTCCGGGCATTTTCCCATGTAAAATATTTGCGTCCTTGACTATAGATATCGGGGCCAGAACCACCAAAATAACCACCCAAAAGATTGTTTTCCAAATCCTGGTTCATCCAAATAAGACCGTTGTGCCTCACATAACTTGAGGTGTATGTTGTACCATTGATTACATAAGTGAAGCTACCGCTCGATCCGAAACTGGACGACGAAGAAGAGGTCTCCGAACTACTCGATTTCACCGAACTACTCGATTTTGCAGAGCTGCTGCTTGCTGGTTTTGCACCCTTTATGCAGCGGACGGATCTACGATCATTTATATTATCTTTTATAAATTCTGGATTTTTGTCATTCCAATATATACTCACAGACAACGCTTCAGTGTCACTTATTTTTTTATTTGTCCAGAAAACAGCGCCACTAGTCAAGCTCGAATAGTTCACGACACCACCTGACATTGAACCTCCTCCACCAGGAAACACAGAAAAGCCAGACGCATCGTCTCCATTACCATTCGCATTCCAGCCCGACGTTGCCTTGAGGTGTGTCGCAGCATCCGTTCCCACCGACTTAAACAGCACAGCCCATTCCGTCGAATCCGGCAAGTGCCAGCCTTCGGGGCAAGCGGTCGTAGCAGCATTCCACAAATAAAGACGACCGTACTTATCGCAATTTTTGGCAGAATTCATATAACAGGAACTACCATCAACTGCATAATTCAGGTTTTCCGCCATCCACTCCTGATCACCGATTTTGACGGTCCTATACTTTTGTCCATTGTATTCAATTTCGCCGTAATTCTTCCCTGAAGGCGGAGTGTAGCTAGACATCGGAACTGTCGAAGAAGACGAAGACTTGGCCGAACTGCTAGACAAGCGCTCGCCTTCCACGCAGCGGACGGAAACCGAGTGATTTTTATCGAAATCTGTTCTAAAAGTAGCGTCCTTAGCACTATAGAGAAGATTGACAACATACACAGTATCTCCAGCTTCTGTAGAACTCATAAAGAAAGCATTCTGGTCTTTATAACTAAAACTTGAACCCTGGGATTTTATGCCACCAGGGAGAGCCGAAAAACTAAAGTCGTCAACACCAAGATCAGCAGAACTTTCATCCCAGCCGATTGTTGATTTGAGATGTGTTCCCGCTACGTTTCTTCCACCCACAGACTTGAATAGGACTTCCCATTCCGTTGAATCCGGCACATGCCAGCCTGCAGGGCAAAGATCTGATGCTTTATAACCATTCTTTATCGTATAAAGACGACCGTATTTTTTGCAATTTTCATCAGAATTTTCATAACAATAGCTGTAGTCAGCTTTATACTTCAGGTTTTCCGCCATCCACACCTGATTGCCAATCTTGACCTTCTTGTAAGTCTGGCCATCGCGACCATCTTTAAAGCAATCAGTATTACCCGTTTTGCATTGAGTGTCTAAAATTTCTGTGCTGGAGATGCCTTCGGAACGGCTTGACGACAAGGCCTTACCTGATGAAGAACTGACCTTGACACTAGAACTTGTTGCTGATACAGGACGAGCAGAAGACGAACTCACCTTCGCGCCAGAATTAGTTGTCGAACTAGAAACGGAGACTGAAGTGCCGGATGAAGATACTGAAACGACAGAAGACGAGGAGTCGTCTGTTTCTTTTGTATAATCCAAAGCCCCGAACGCATCGTCAAATTCTGACTGGTAATCGGTACAAGCGGAGAAAAACATTACAGCAGAAAACGCAGCAAGTACACTTATTAGACGCATGGATCCTATCGTTCGCCAAAGGCTCACTCCAGGATGACAATTCATTCTTTCGTCTCTCGTCTTTCGTCTTTCGTCTAACATATTCCCTCCTAAAATGCGATACTCAAGCCGAGTCCAAGGCCGCCTAAAATGGCAATGCCGATGCCGGTCATGCGAAGTGTCTGGTAGCTGCCGATGTCATCGTAACGGCTATCAAATTCACTCTTCGAAGTTGGCTTTTTCTTGCTTTCGTCCTTCGCTTTGCTGTTATTGACAATCGCAAGCGTCGTACCGGCAATAAGCGTTGCCGCCGAAACGCCGACGAGCACCCACCGCATTTTTCCTAGCTTGCTCTGCTTTGGCAAGCCGTTATCCACTTTGTCGCCAGGCTGTACTGCTGAATTGCCGGATTGCACGGAATTGCCAGACTTGGCCTTGGAATCGCCTGGCTGCACGGTGCTTGCATTTTTCGCCCCGACGTCCTCTGAAGAAACAGTTTTCGTATTCATCTTCGGCATCGAATTGATAGCAGAAGAATCTCGGCTCCAGATCCAGCGGCCAACGAGGTCGTCGCTAGCCTTTTCAAATTCCACGCGGCCTTTGTAAGCCGCCATTTCTCCATTGCGCCCCTTCGGGAAAATGACAGCTTTTTTCTTCATGTTTACTAGCATGTGGGCGTTTTGTCGTCCTGAAGGAATCTGAGTCACGTTAAAAAGCTCAGCCCCGCTCAAATAATACGCGCCAGCCACCGGCCTGTTCAAATCCAAATAAAGCGAAAGGTCCGTCGAATCGAGCACGACCTTCAAGTTCGTCTTTGTATGCACAAGCGAATCGTTCATGTGTTCGAGAGCCTGCACGAACAGCGGAGCAAACTCGTCGCCAGACTTGCGAAGCACGATGTCGCCACACTTGGATAGCCAGAGTTCCGCAAAATGCTTTTGCTGGTCCATGCGGCGTTCATCATAACGCAGCTTGAAATTGTACGAAGCATCGAACGCCCCCGAATGCGAAAGCGGCTCCAAATCCACGCTGCCTTCGATTTTCAAAAGATTCTCTTTAGAAGCGACAATTCGCGAAAAAGCGTCGGTACAAGCATCAATCTGCTGCGTACGCTGTTCCAAATTATCAGCCATGGCCATCACGCCCAAACGCAGCTCGCCGGTGACTTCCATGTAACGGGACTCGAATTCCGGGAGTTCAACCGCATAAAAGTGGCCGCACTCTTCGTCCAGTATATCGTTGATGGAAATCATGCTGCATCGGTCATTCATCTTCGCGATGCGGTTTGCGCGATTAATCAAGGAATCCACGTCGGGGTTGTTGCTACCGATACTAGCCTTCAACTGTCGCAAGTCATTCTGAATCGCCTGAAACTCGGACGCATCTTTTACGAAAATGGAAACTGTAGGGTCGGCAAATGCTATCCCCACAAAGCACATCAAAGTTATAAGAGAAATATAAGATTTCATGTAGTAAATATAAAAGTTTGCTCAGCAGACAAGGCAAGGGCGGTCGCGAAAAACGAGCACTTTGGCAATTTTTCCACCATTTAGTATATTTGAATCATGAAGAACAAGCTTTTCGTTATGAGTGCCGCGAGCGGCGCAGGGAAGACCACCCTCAAGGACCTGGTCATCAAGGATTTCCCGGATATCAAGTATTCGATTTCGGCAACGACACGCAAGCCACGCGAAGGCGAAATCGACGGAGTCCACTATTTCTTCAAGACTAAAGAAGAATTCGAGCAGATGATCAAGGACAACGGTTTGATCGAATGGAACGAAGTTCATGGCAACTACTACGGAACGCCCAAGAGCTTTGTCGAACAGACTCTCGCCGAAGGGAACCGCGTGCTGTTCGATCTCGATGTTTTCGGCAAGGTGAACTTCGACAAGGTCTATCCTGAAGCAACGGGCATTTTCATCATGCCGCCGAGCGACGAAGAACTCGAACGCCGCCTCCGCGGTCGCGGCACCGACTCGGAAGAAGTCATCCAGCTCCGTCTCGCCAACGCCAAAAAAGAAATCGAATTTGCAAAGACCAAGGGCAAGTACGAATACACAATCATCAATGACGACTTGCAAAAGGCCGCCGACGAACTCCGTGCGATTCTAAAGCAGAAATAGCGATGAGCAGTGAGCGACGGGCTGTGAGTCTATATTAGGCGACAAAGTCGCGATTACTAAAAAACTCATAGCTATTAACCTCTGTCCAAAATCATCTTTTTTCATTTGATGAAATTCCCGCCTCACACTCAAGCAAGTCGAGATTCAAGGCGGGAATTTTTGGATGAGGTGTAATTCTAGAACTTTATCCGCAATACAATCGCATTTTCGAAGTAATCGGGATTAGCGCCCAAACGCCACAAGCAAGATCCATAAGCGAACAAATTCGGACGAGCTTTACGCAAAATTGCAGCAGCCGTCGCACGCAAATAACCGGCCTTGCACGTGGTTCGCACGCCTTTATTGTAAACAGCGGACTCCAAGTCATCAATGCTCACGCTAATAGCATTATGGTCATGAGGGTTGTATGGTTCCGCTTGCACTCTAG
>Ga0129307_1001215_pt1 | contig 29626 bp, 27 predicted proteins | sample P1105metagenome_FD_94437 | JGI IMG/M metagenome (GOLD analysis project Ga0129307, IMG submission 94437) | Capybara group fecal microbial communities from Wisconsin, USA - P1105 metagenome | ecosystem: Host-associated > Mammals > Digestive system > Large intestine > Fecal | place: USA: Wisconsin...
GGCGATGAGGAAACTATGGATCCAATGGAAATTAGTGCTGATTCAACTACTGTAATTACCGACACTCTCCTTAAATTAAACAATAACATTACAGTGAAAATCTGGAGAAACGATGACAACAACCACATAGATGCAGGGGAGTTAATCAATGTAACTATCGATGGCGTTGACTACAGTGGAGAATCTGACATTACTGGTGCAGTATATGTAGACATTACCGGACTTAAAGAAGGCAAACATTATATGACAGTGAAATATCCAGGTTACAACGGATTGAAGGAATCCACTTGGAGTGCTATCTTACAAATCGGTGAAAGCGATGAAGGAGAAGTTAAAACATTAACAGCAACTGCTATAAATGCTAACGCAATGACTGCAACTGCAAAAATATCCAAAACTTTATCCATTACCTTGAAAGATGCAAATGGAAATGCCATTGCAAACAAAGTAATTACTTATTCAGTGAATGGCGTTACAAAAACAGCTACTACAAATGCTAACGGTGTGGCTAAAATCACTGTAAACAGAGTTGCAGGAACATACTACTATGCACTTTGTTTCCTTGGTGATGATGATTATAAAGCATCATTTAAAACCGTTAAGGTAACTGTCAAAAAACAAGCGGTTAAAGCTACTTTTGCTAAAGCTACTTTAAAAGTGAAAAAAGTTAAAAAAGTAAAATTCACTCTTAAAGATTCTAAAGGTAAAGCTATTAAAGGCAAAAAAATCACCATTAAAGTAAATGGTAAAACCTTCTCTGCTAAAACCAACTCTAAAGGTGTAGCTACCATCAAAGTAAAAGTAACTAAAAAAGGCAAATTCACTGCAACCGCTAAATTTGCAGGTGACAGCACCTACAAAGCAATTACCAAAAAAGCTTACTTTACTGTAAAATAAGTATATGATTAGATTTTTGGGAATTTCCCAAAAATCTTATTTTCTTTTTTTCTTTTATTATCATTCTTGAAAAAACTATAATGAATACCTGATAAATAAAAAATTAATAATTTTAACATTAACGAACTATTTTTAAGCTCAATAAAAAAAGGGATAGAAGAAATCACTCTTCCACCATAATCAATTTTCCTGACTGGTCCTGATATACCTTACCCATTTCAGTGTATCCTTGACCGGATTTATTGCTTACATCAGGAGTCTCGTTCAATTGCTGGCCTTGATCCACTTCACTGACTTCACTCATCTGTTGCATGACATTCTGCTTTTCCTCTTGAGTCATATCAGAGAAAATGACACCTTGCATATTCCATGAAATAACCAAAAACACCAAAAGCCCTACGGCAATAACCAGCATTGCATCAACCAGATTTGCAGTTCCAGCCATAGGATCTTCAGTATCTTCGGACAATCTCTTTCCACCTTGACGACGTACCATCTCATTACCCCTAAAACATAGATTAAGTATCAGAATCGTATAGAATCATATAATAACAAATAATAGTAATTATATAACAAAAAATTATTTACCTCTAATTTCATCCTCTTTCTTTAACCTGTCCAAAACAGTGTCAGCCAAAGCATCTAAATTGGAAAGATACTGTTCATACCATCGTCTGCGAATCTTTCCAGCCACATAAGCCACTGCCCCTGAACCAATACCTACAACAGTAGTGTCAAATGCAACTATGATAGCGCTTGCAAGAGTGTTTACATCTCCGCTTCCAAGTGCAGCAAGCCCAGGTCCCATTGGAATGAGTGTACCCATCAATCCAAGGGTAGGTCCAATTTTTGTTACAATGTCTGTTTTTTGAAGATTCTTTTCAATCTTGTCCTGTTCCTCTTCAAATAACTTTCTAGCTAATGCACGTCTAGTGTCTTCTCTTAAGTCTTTTGACTTTGCAATCTCTATTAAAACCACTTTTTGAGAATGTTGAATAGGAGCATTCTTTATAATGCCTTGAACATCATTTATGTCCTCACAATTAGCTATCCTATAAATCAAATCTCTGACTAATTTAACAGGCACTTTCTTATGAGAACTGTATTCTGAGATAAGGCTTCCTATAATATATACTGCGAATACTGCAAATGCCAATAGAAATATGATTACTGGTATCTGCAAACTTTGAGATATGACATTCAATGCAGAAGTTAATAGATCACTTCCTGGAATTACCGTTACCATTTCACCACCAAACAATAAAAAAATATCATTTCAATAAATTCAATATAATTATCAAAAAATCAAAACTTTATTAAAAAATCATTCCTTCGAGAAATCATGATTCCCATTATTGCAATTCCAATAGCAAGCAAAAATGTCAAGGCCAAGGAAGTTAAAGAAGGAATTGTCATGAATCTCATGGATTGATTGAATGCTTGAATTATATTAGGTATCAATATAGAGGACAAAAGGAAATAAATTCCTAAAAACAACATGAAATTTCCAATAACGATTGGATAAGGCTTTTTAAGGAATTTAACTATTAAATTAGATGCAAAATATCCTAGCAATATCACCAAAACCATTGCAATGGCAACATACTGACTTAGTGAAAATGCACCTAATCCAATTGTAGGAGCTGCCATTATAATGCTGGCTAAAATAGATCCGAAGTAGCAGGGACAAGGAGCAACTAAAATCATTCTAGTAGTTCTCATGGTGTTGTTTTCATGCTTTTTCCACTCCTTAATTGTATATATCCCTGAAAAAATCATGATGATGGCCATGATTAGGTAAATAATGGAGTTATAGCTGTTGATTATTTCTGTCATTTGGCTTGTATACAAGGAAGCGATAGCTGATAGAAGCATTATTCCTCCACCATAAGCTAAACACAATAGAGCCAAATTCCTTTTTGAGAGATTTGCCAATCCACTGGCTATTCCCAGCTTTGTACCAAAAAGGATAACAGCTGCAAAAACCCCTAGTTGCCATAATGCACTTAATATATCCATAAAAACACCTGTAATTCAAAAAAAATCATTTAATAATATATCGGTGTTTTAAAATATGTATTACAATATATAAATACATTCTTATCAAAGAAGAAAAAAAGTTAATTTTTTGATAAAATTAAAAAATAAGCGTATTATAAAGTTTTATTAATATGAAAATAAGTTACATTCAATAGAATATTTCAGTTTATTTTCACAAATACCTTATTTTTGCTTTTAGACTTGCCGGATAATGCCAATCCATATTCAATGATCTCATTATCTTCAGTCTTTTTTACAGGGTAATCTGATAGAGAATATTCCCCAATCTGCTTGCCGTTTAAATGACTCAATTCCTTAATGACCTTATTGATTACGATCAATTCCTCTTTTTTGAAATCCATTTCAGGCCCCTTTAAGGAAAAGTATCTGTTCATTATCTTGCCGCATGGCAATCTACGCTTTCCTAAGCTTATCTTCTTTTCCTCAACCAGTTCCTCTATAGCCATTTCAAAATGAATTGGCACTGGTCCTCTTTCCTTCTTTATGTAGGATTCATTTGTTATGGATTGATTGAACTCCTTATAATAATTGAAGTCTGAAAAGTAAAGCAGCTTGTGAAGCACTGTCCTTCCAACAGTGTTTCTGAAACCGCACTTGTAGATTATGAAATGCAATACGTTTTTGAATTTATCCTTATCAAAGTCCATTTTAAACCCTCTTTGAATTTATATATCACATATGCATTATTAAAAACTTTTTATTTGAACTTATAAAACATCAATAATCATTTATTAATATTAAAAAATTTTTTCGACTACAAAACTTAAAAAAGATAATCATTTCTTGTTTTACTAACAATATACCATAAATATATATACTTTAAAAAGCATATTTTATATTGTTATAGACTATTTACTTTTTTTGAAACTGATTTATACTTATTTTGATAATATTTTCAAAAATTGATGAATAGGGAGGAATAATTATGGTAGAAGAAACTTTTGAAGAAGTATCCGCAATTTTAAAACATATTATGGAAAACCCAAGCGTACCACGTAATATCAGAAGAGCTGCAGATGAATCTTTCCAAACCTTAAATGATGAAAGTGAAGATCCAACTGTAAGAGCTAGTGCTGTAATCTTAAAGTTAGATGAAATCAGTAACGACCCTAATATCCCAGTTCATGCAAGAACCTTAATTTGGGAAATCTTATCTAAATTGGAAGCTATCACCGTATAAATTTTCCAATTTAATTTATTCTTTTTTTACTATCTTTAAATATTTTAAAATTTTTTAACAATTCTCTATTTTTTACAATAATTTATCATTATTTTTCATTTTTTATAAAATTCTTAAGTCATTAATATTTGCTATAATTAGCTATATTTCAATTAGATAGAATTATAGAAAATCTAGACGTGCATTTCAAGTGTAAAATTAATAGATTTTATTATTAAATAATTTTATTTTCATCAAAATTTTCAAAATTAAAAACCTTTATAAGTAACGGGTTTCATAACATAGTGTACATGCTATTTTTTAAGGGGTGAAATGTATGAACGACGAAAAATTTAATGAAAAATATGTAACTGTAATCTGTTTTAACCAATTTCATGGAAAGAAGATATTCAAGATTGGTTCTATTTTAAAGCTTATCAAAGAGCCTGACAACAATCACGACTCAGAGGCAATCAGAGTTGAAATGAGATATGCCGGCAAGGTGGGATACTTGGCAAACAGCACTAAAACTGTTGTCAGAGGTACCATGAGTTCAGGAAGGGTTTATGATAAGATTGATGATGAGAATGCATATGCGATCGTAAAGTTCATTTCCCATCAGAATGTAATCGCTAAAGTCATCGAAGAGGATGAGCTTGCTGAACTTAGAAAAGATCCTGAAAATGATGTGAATTTCATTTAAGCATTTTATCAAAAGTTAAAATTATAAATTATCTAATGCAAATTAGTTTGAATAGTATAAAACAAATACGGGGTGATAATGTGGAAAAATCAAATGAGAAAATTGAAAACGGTGAAATCATTGAAGATTTGAAGAATATTGAAAACATTGCATTCATTGACATAAACGGCACTAAAACAGCCATTGAGCTATTGGATAGCCAAAAGTATGAAAATGTTGAGGCTATTCCTATAAAGACTGATTTCTTTGGGAAAAAGGATTTCCTTACCATTAAGAAAGGTTATGAGATGGGCCTTGTTGAAATCAAGGAATTGGATAATTCAACTGTAAATACCGTTTCATGCAAAAACGATTCCGTTACTCCACTTATCTTGATTGATGGTGATGAGATTACCGGTGCAATGCAAAACCGTATCATAAATGACACCTTGCTCATTCCAGCTAAATCAAGCATCAATATTCCTGTCAGCTGCACTGAACACGGCAGATGGCACACCAGAGGAGAAGGTGAGGCATCAAGAACCTTCAAGCCATCATTGTATTCTGCTAATCACAGTACAAGAAGCAGAAAATCAAGAGCTTCCTATGAAGACCGTGACTATCAAGGGGAAGTCTGGGATTCAATAAGTGAATTTGAATCCAGATCAAATTTCAAATCCATGACCAGTGCATTGAATGACAGCTATGAAAACCTTAAGGATAAGCAAAATGACTACATAAGCAAGTTCCATATTGAAGATGGACAAAATGGAGTCATTTTCATAGTAAATGGTGAAGTTAAAGGATTGGAACTCTTTTATAATCATAGCATTTACAAGCAGTATCATGAAAAGCTCTGCAGAAGCTACATCATTGAAGCGATTGTAGAGAAGAAATCCATTGACAATATTGATAGATTGGAACTCATGAATGTTTTGGAAAACATCTCTCAAAGCGAGTTCAAGTCCAAAAAATCAATAGGTCTTGGAGACAATATCAAGTTTTCAAATGATTTCGGATCAGGTTCTGGCCTCATTTGGGAAGATGAACTCATTCACATGACTTTCTTTAAGGATTTTGTAATCAATGAAGTTATTATCTAACTTCATTTTTCTAACTTTTATAAACTCTTTTTGCATCAATTAATCACTAGAAAGTAATATCCTTTTACACCATACTCCTTTTATCATTGACTAATAATCTTAAATTGAATAGTTCTTGATTAAATAATTAATAAAATAAATATTCTTTTTTTAAAAAAAATCAATGAAAAATTAAAAAAATAGTTTCTTCTATAATTGAAGAAGAATCAAATCCATAAATACGAAAAAGAAAAATATTGTAATCAGGAATATGGTAAGTCTTGCAATGTCTATTGACTTGTCAATGCATTCCACCTTGATTGGATGCAAATCATCACCTAAGGTATATACTCCCTCTTTTTCAAGTTGAATATTCAATGCTCCTGCCACTGTAGCCATTGTATATCCTGAGTTTGGACTGTCACAGTTTCTAGCATCCCTTTGCATTATATAATATGCTCCTCTCCAATTGAGAGCCAAGAATGCAGCAGATATTATGATTAAAAATCCGGATATTCTGGCCGGAATGTAATTCAATATATCATCCAAATGAGCTGGAACATATCCAATGTTGTAAAGCTCATCTGTCTTGTATCCAAGCATGGAATCCATGGTATCGACAACCCTATGGATCAATGCTGCAAGAACAGCCAATATAACAACAGTGAAATCATTGAATCCTAAAAGGAATGCTATTATACCTATAATTGAATAGTAAAAGATAGTTGAAACATATGAATCTGGAATGTTTTCAGTCAATGTTTCAATAACAGCTGATATGACATGCTCCTTATTCAATTCACTTGTCTTTCTGCTTACCAGGTAACTCACTGCCTGACGTGCCTTGTTAAGATTATTGTTTTTCAAGTCTTGCTCAACATCACGTGCAGAATCAAGGAGCAATTTAACTGAAAATGTTGATGACAGCAACAATAGAGCCACTAGCTTGAACAGATATATCATTCCATCATTAATGTACATGAAATGCTTTATGAGTAACATTGGCACTAAAACAATAAGAGAGGAAACTGCTATTACACAGATAGAAATCACTAGTCCTGAAATCTTATTGTCATATTTGATAAAGTGTTTCTTGAAAAAACTGATGATCTTTCCAATCCATACAACAGGATGCATTTTAGCTGGAAATTCCCCTATCAGCAAATCAAATGCCAAAGCAAACAAAAGAATTGTAAGCAGCATATAAATTGAATTTGAGTAAAGTTCAGTTATCATTAAAATTAAATATATTAGCAAACTATATATAATTTATTGATAGTGAAAATTTAATTAAAACTTTATTAAAATTTTATTAAAATTTTATTAAAAATATAATTACATATATTAAAAAAAATACAATATTAATATTTATTTTATGGATGATAACATGGCAATAGATGAAGAGCAAATCAAAAACTGGTTAATGGAAGAGGATCTCATTCGTGAAAAGATTTATGATGAAAACGCTAATTTCCATTATATCATTAACTTTCCAAACAACAATGCAATGGACATAATCAATCCTAAAACAAAAGAGGATGTTTTAATCATAGGATGTGCAACAGAAGTTTCACAGGAAGAGCAAAGCATAATCAAAAGCAGTCCTAAAGAAATGAATCAGGAATTCATTTGGAAGATAAGATTTTCATTGAATGAAATGTTTCTTGATTTTGAATTGGAACATCCAAATGATCAATTGACAAGATTCATCATAACAGAAGATATCTTTGAAGATGGACTTACAAAACATACCCTTATCAAATCAATCAAGAAAGTCTTTAAGGGAAAGCTGCAATGCATCTGGATTCTTGGTAAGACTTATGGATCAATTCAAGAAAATACTCTTCCTGAAGTATAAAATAAATAATAAATATTTTATTAATTTTTCATTATTTTATTATCTATTTTTTATAATTTTATTATTTTTATTGATTAATTAATTTTTCAATGAAATTCATTCTTAATTTTTTGATTATATTCTCATGTTTTAATCATATTTTTCCATGATTTTTAGAGAGTGAGAGGTGTGTTTCTAGTGAAACGATTTCGAGTGTCTTGAAAGACTCGACGGGTCTATTTCAATTGTATTCAGTTGAAATTTAACTCTCTGTCTTTTTTTAAAAAATCTTCCATAAAAATTCTTTATTTACGATTTAAAGCTCAAATAATGATTTTTGATTTTTTATGAAAAAATTTTACACTTGAAATACATCCCTTCATTTTCGTTTTTTACCAATTTTGCTTTCACTTGAAATGGTACTCTCTGTCTTTTTTTAACTATTTTTTACAAATATTTTACTTTTTAAGCTTCCAGAAATTATTAAATTATTGTTAAATTATAAATAATTCGTAATTTTCAAATCAAATAATAAATTTTAATTGATTTTAAAAAATCATAACAATTTTATTCTATTATTATATTTGAAATAAAAATTTTACTTTATTTTAAAATAGACAATCATTTCAACTGTAAAATTGGTTTATAAGAATTTTAAATTCTTTATTACACTTGCAATTTAGCTGATATTATTAAAGTTTTTCTATTGTTTGAATTTTTGAGAATGTTCTTTAATTTTGAAATAATAAAAAGGTTTAAATATATAGTTTGATAAACAATAGTAATACAGTTGAAATTTTACTATTGAAAATGAAAATTTCTATTTTTTAATATCTTAAACTTAATTTTTCTAAAATTTCAAATTTAATTTTAGATCTTATGCTTAATTTTTATTAAGAAGGGTTAATATTTTAAATTCTGTAACATTTCAGACTTTAAAAAACACATTATTTATTTATGAGATGATTATTATGAGTGACAACATTTTCGAAGGGCTTGATGAATACTTGCCTCTTGACGATAACATTTTCAAGGATAAGAAACCTTTGGATCATCGTTATTTACCTGATAACTTGCCACATAGGAAAGAACAGATTACAGCCATTGCAAGATACTGGGTAGAGGCATTGAAAGGAACTACCCCCTCAAACATTACTATTTATGGAAAGACAGGAACCGGTAAGACAGCAGCTGCAAAGTTTGCAAGAGAGCAATTGATTGAAGCGGCACGTGACAAGCCAGTTACCCTTTCTGTGGAATATGTCAGATGCACTGATTTCAATACAGAATATCAGGTTCTCACTTACTTATGTCAAAAGTTAGGAAGGGAAGTTCCAAATCGTGGATGGACAAAAGGGGAAATTGTAAATGCATTTAGGGATGTCCTAAAAAGGAATGTATTTGGAAGAAACCGTATTTTGATTGTTATCTTAGACGAAGTCGACATTCTTCTTGAAAAAGATGGTGACGGCTTATTGTATACCCTTACCAGAACAGACAACATCGCAATATTATCAATCAGTAATTACCTTAACTTCAAGCAATTCATTAAGCCAAGAGTTGCAAGCAGTCTAATGGATAAGGAGATTGTGTTCCCACCATATGATGCAGAGCAATTGGCTGACATCTTGAATGAAAGGTCTGAACTTGCATTTTATGAAAACACTCTTGAAGACAGCGTAATTCCATTATGTTCAGCAATGGCTGCAAAAGAGGAAGGGGATGCAAGATATGCACTTGACTTATTGGAAAGCGCAGGAGACATTGCAATTGACAAGGGATCTGAAAAGGTTTTAGGCCAATATGTACGTGAAGCTAAAGATGTCATTGAGTACAATAAGGTAAAGGATGTCATTGTCACATTGCCTACCCAACAGCAAAGGGTTCTTGCCGCTATCTTAAGATTGACTCAAGAAGGAGAGGAAATCACTTCAGGTAAGCTCTTTGAAGCATATAAGGAGATTTCAAAGGGAGACGCTGTTACCTATAGAAGAATCTTTGACTTTGTAAATGAGTTGGAGATGTTAGGTATCATTTCCACAAACACTGTATCAAAAGGTAGAGCTAAAGGTAGAACCAATATCATTAACTTGCAAATTGATACAGATCTTTTGGAAGAGAATTTGTATAGTGTTTTATAGCCCAGCTTTTCCGCTCCTTCGGAGCGCAAAACCTGGACCAAAATTTTTACCCCAACTGGGAGTAAAAAATCTTTTTTTCTTTTTTTAACCATTTTTCTTAATGTTTTTATTTTATCTATAGCCTGCTTTTAATACAAAGTTCACATCCTGTACTCTAAAGTAGTCATAATTCAACCCATCATTGGATATTAAAACATCTGTCATGTTCTTTGGAATGGCCACTAAAACAGTTTTAAAATCACCTACTCTATTTTTAGGAACATTGAAGTGTATTGAATAGATTTCATCAGAAGAATTTTCCAAATCTTCCATAAGGAGGGGATTTAAGTCAATGACTTCCTGAATTAATATTTTCTCATTTTCACTTGTTCTATTTATACTCTCTAAAATCCAGTAAGTGCCAGTGTCTTTAACAGATTCATCGCTTATCAGATAATAGTTATATTCATCCAATGATTCTTTATAGACTCTAAAGCTTTTACATAGCCAAAGAGTTCTTCCATCATTTGAATGATTAGTTAGATTAGGATTAGTGTCATGATTACAAAACATATCTTTATTGTAATCATCTCCGAACAGCTCAAAATCATTGAAATTATACACTACAAAGTTGGAATAGAAATCACATTTCACTGTTCTATTCACTGTTACAATGTTATTATCATTGACATTATCATTCTCATCATCAAAATCATATCCCATCTCTATAGGTCTTATTTCACTATTTAAAGGATAAATAGCCATTGAACTTATGACACTATCATTAAACAGATTCCTATCTACAAGCGAATCGTAATTGTTTTTTATCTTAATCAGCTTATTATAGGAAATCGCATTTGACATTATCATTTCATCACTTGCACTTTCATCAAAAAACTCACCATTTTCCACATTTTTATTCTTTATTGCAAGTCCTGGAATGATATTTTTCGACACGATTCCATTTTTCAATCCCTCATCATCTTCCCAATTTTCAGGATTTCCAGGATTATTCAAAAGATAATCAGATGACTCAATAGCAATAGCTTCAAGAGATGAAATTTCCTCTTCACTTAAGATTTTTTCATTCAGCCCATCACTTAAATTGGCCACCACTCCTATTATGAAAATAAGAAGTATGATAGACAGAAGCAGTTCACTGGAGTACAATAGGCCGTATTGGTCTTTTATTAAATTCTTCATCAACATAACCCCTAGAATCCATTCATTCCATACTTGACCTTATGGCCATGAGAGTCAAGATAGAGAATCTCATTCAATCCATTTTCACTATTGTAGATGACTTCAACTCCAGAATAGATATCATCGCTGAATATTACATGGTCTGATCCACATGCTGACACACGGCCAGATTCATTTGTTTTTTGAGGATTTATAAATGTTTCAAAACCATAATGCTCACATCCGCTTTTTCCTTCAAGCCTGCATAGATAACATGCTCCATCTCTGCTTTCATGATAATATCCATTGTCCCTGCAGTTTTTCATTATCTTTCCATTGTCATCTCCATGATGCTTGTAAGGGTCATATGGACATTTCCTTATAATCAATGGAGAGTTGGCATCGATATAAAAAGAGTAGTTTTCAACACCCTTTGACCTTAAGAATTCAGACAATGAATTACCATAATTGTAGAAGCTCTCATTGCATGAAAGGCCATGATAATCTTTCAAATAAAGAATAGGAACAGGATCCTTTAAATCAATGCAGTCAACATCAGATGACACGATTTTTTCAAATGAGTAATCTCCTTTCACACTTAAGATGTGAGTCTTGAATTTGTATGAGAAGGGATTTGATGTATTTTCAATAGCTATTAGTGATGAATTGATTTGGATACCGTAGTTTTCATAGTATTCCTGGTTTTTTGCACTTAGCTTTCCATCAACTATTTCCTTCAAATCGCTTTTGGAGTCTAAAGATGGCCTTTTGTCTTTTATAATCTCCTCACTTAAGTCTTCCAATGCTTCATGTTCAATAAGTGGAAGGTTTCTTATGTAGTCATTTACAATATATTGAAAGTTATTGGATGAAACAATCTCTCCATTTTCCCTTTCCTGATTAATTGCAACATTTAAAATGATTATTGACAATAGTAAAAAGCCGATTAGAATCAGGCTTGTGAGGATGATTGAAAAATTTCCCTTCTCATCATTCAATAATTCTTTTCTTGTAGAATCATTTCTATACTTTTTATCCTTTTCATATTCGTTATTTTTATTTTTATTCTTCATTAATTGCTTTATATTTAAAAATAATATTTAAATCTTTCTCAATTTTAATTTTAATCTTTTAAAATCATTATAATTTAATAAAAATAGTGTAAATTACTTTTTAATTATAAGTTTTCACTTTTGGTATAGTTTAATTATTTAAGAAACTTATTTTGGTAAAGAATAGCCATTTAACTTAAAACTTTATTATAGATGAATTATAAATAAAATAATATTATAAGTAAAGATAATATTTATTAACTAAAAAATTAATAAATATTTAAAAACTACTAAAAAAATCAAAGAATTTAATCATTTTTATCATGCTTATTATATTAGGAGGAATTTAATGTCTGATACTGTAAGAACCTGGCGTCATATCCAACAAAGATATAACCTTGTTGGATCCAAATGTACTACTTGTGGTCAAGTGTTTTTCCCACAAAGAGTAATCTGTCCTGATTGTAGAAGAAAAGGAAACATTGAAGATATCCAATTTTCAGGAAAAGGAAAAATATTTACTTATTCTGTAATTAGAACACCTACTTCTGACTTCAAGAAAATAGCTCCATATGCTGTAGCTATCATTGAGCTTGAAGAAGGTGCAAAAGTTACTGCACAAATCGTTGACGCAGATGTTGATGATATTCAAATCGGAGACCCTGTAGAAATGGTCTTTAGAAAAATCCGTGAAGACGGCCCTGATGGTGTTATTTCATACGGATTCAAGTTTAAAATTGTAAAATAATTCAATTTTTTTAAATAGCTTTTCAGCTATTTATTTTTTTATGAACCATTAGTAATACTTTTTTTAAAATTTTTATTAAAAGTAATACATTTGATATTTAGTTAACTTAAGATTAAAAATAATTATTATGTGTTTAAAGATATTGTAAAATTATGTGATATTATGAGTTATGAAGATACTGCTGTATTATTGTTAAGCCATGGAAGTACTCTTCCCTATGCAGAAGAAGTTTTTAAAAAGATATGCGCTAAATTTAAGGCAAAGACAGAATTTGATGCTGAAGTAGGATACATGAAAGTTGCAAAGCCAAACTTGCCACAGGCAATAAAAATTTTAAAAGAGCGCAATCCTAACTTAAAACGCATTATAGCCACTCCAGTATTTTTAGCTGCTGGAATTCACACTAACATTGACATTCCAATCATCCTTGGGCTTGAACCTAAGGAAACAGATCCAAGACAGCCAGATGGAATTTATCCTGAAGGACATTACTTACATGGCCTTGAAGAGGTTGATTTCGATGGAGAAATTGATTTGCTCGGTCCTATAGGTCCTAATCCAAAATTATTAAAAATAATCAATAATAAAATAAGCGGCGCACTTGAGGAATCAGAACTCGATGCAGATGCAAAAACCGGAGTATTATTGGTTGTGCACGGAAGCAGATTGAATTACAGCAAGGAATTCATCACAGACTTATTCGGACAATTTGAAGTACAAACTGATTATCCATGTGACTTTGGATTCATGGAACTTGTAGACCCTAACATTCCTACTTCCATCAACAAGCTTGTAAGTGAAAACGAAGTGGACAGATTGGTTGTTGTACCTGTATTCATTGCTCCTGGAGCACACACTACAAGGGATATTCCAACCATTTTAGGATTCATTGAAGATGATGGAACTGGCCATCACCATCACCATCATCACGACCATGGACATTCCCATGACCATGAGCACAGTCATGACCACGACCATGATCACGGCCATAGTCATTCTCATGGACATCATCACCATCATCATGGCCATGATGATGTGAAAATGGAATTTGATGGGGAAATATTGTACCCAGACCCAATCTGTGATGATGATGTTTTAATTGAAATCCTTGAAGACATGGTTAAAGAGGCATTAGAATAGTTTTATTCTAATTTCCTTACTTCTTTTTTTAAAAAATTTTATCTTATTTTTTCTTTATTCAACATTTATTACCTATTTTTAGTAAAATTATTAATATTCTTTTTTTAAATATAATATTGAAAATATCATAAAACTAATCATGGGGTATTTTATGCATAAGAAATTCATGGATGAAGCAATCAAGGAGGCCGAAATATCATTGTCTGAAGGTGGAATACCTATTGGTGCAGTTCTTGTAAAGGACAATGAAGTAATATCCAGAGGCCATAACAGACTTATACAGAACGATTCAGTAATTCTTCATGGTGAAATGGATGCAATTGAAAATGCAAAGGGCCTCAATTATGAGGACTATAGAAAATGCACCCTTTATACAACACTTTCACCTTGTCCAATGTGTTCTGGAGCTGTACTGTTATACAATATTCCAAAAGTTGTTATAGGTGACAACACAACCTTGATGGGTGCTGAAAATCTCTTGAAGGACAATGATGTTGAAATCATCGTTTTAAATGATTCAAGATGCAAGGAGCTATTTGAAAAGTTTGTAAGCGAAAACCCAGGAGTTTGGGAGCATGAGCTTGCAAAGGTGGGAAACACTACAGAATTAAAGAAATGATATTTGAGTGATTAGTATGGAATCAGTCATTACAAATGAAAAGGATGAAAGGTTCATTGAGCTTTCAAGGGAATTGGACAATGAATACTTCATGAAACTAGGGGATATAGTGAAAAAATATGAAGAGTACAATGACTTGACAGATCCTCATATTGTGATTCTTGCCTTGAATTGGGGAAAGCCAATAGCTTGTGCCAGCTTCAAATTGTTTAACAAGGATACCATTGAAATCAAAAGGGTTTATGTCAAAAGGAGATACAGAAGAAAAGGCATCGCATATAAGCTTGTAAAGCAGCTTGAAAAACTGGCTATGGAAGAGAATTTCAAGTATGCTGTAATCGAAACAGGCCGAGATAATGAGGCAGCAATCAACCTATACAAGAAATTGGATTATGAAATAATCGATAATTTCGGCTTTTTCGAAGGAGACGATTTGTGCATATGCATGAAAAAACAGTTTAAATCCTTGATTTTCTAATTGAATGCTATTTTATCCTGTTATTTTACTCTTTTTTTAATTTTTTTATTTAAGAATATTTTTTATATTAAAAAAATCAAATATCTTCATATGAAATCAAGCCAAATCAAAGTCTCTGAAATTGGTGAGAAAGGCCTTATTGAAAGAATAATAGAAAAATCCAAAACTTGCTCTATTTGCGGATTTGACACTAACAATGATTTTTCCAACTTTGCAACATCAATTGGAGACGATTCTGCACTTACAAGCGTTGACATGGATGACAATAGCTATTTAGTCACTTCTACAGATATGCTGATTCAATCAAGCCACTTCCCAAAAGGCATGACTTATTTTCAGATGGGATACAAATCAGTAGTGGTTAATGTAAGCGACCTTTCCAGCATGGGTGCAGAAAACATCGGATTCCTATTGAACATAGCTATTCCAAAAGGCATGCTGCTGGATGACTTTGATGATCTGATCTGTGGAGTCATCAGGGCTTGTGACAATTACAACATTCCTCTTATAGGTGGTGACACCAACGAGGCAAATGAGATAATAATTTCAGGAACAGCCATTGGCCAGGTTGACAAAAATAAGGCCTTGATGAAATATGGTTTTCAAAAGGGAGACCTGGTTTGCATAAGCGATGAATTGGGATACGCTGCACTTGGTTTTGAATTGTTGGCCCTTAAGGAAAAAGACCAAGATCTCTATCTGGAAAAGATAGATAAAATCAATCAAATAGATCCAACAATCATTGATTTGGCTCTTTTAAAGGCATTGAAGCCAGAAGCGAAATATAGTGAAGGCCATATTTTAAGAGAACATAACACAGCCAATAACAGAATTTCTGCAACAGACATTACAGATGGCCTTGCAAGTGAATTTTATGAAATCTTGAATTCAGATAAAAAGTATTGTCATAACAGCAATTCATCAAATTCCTATACTAAAGGAATAAGAATCTATGAGGAAAAGCTTCCTGTAGAGGATGAATTCAAGGAAATAGCCAATATATTGGATTTAAGTTACCTTGACCTGTTCCTACATGTAGGTGAGGATTTTGAATTTCTGTTCACAATAAATGAAGAACTAAAGGATCAATTGTCAACAGAAATGAATTATTATGTTATAGGTGAAATCACTGATGATAATACAGTTGAAATAGTACTCTCAAATGGTCAAATTGAAAAAATAAGCTCAAGAGGTTATCAACATCTCAAATAAGCGATAATGAACTCATTTTTTTCAGGTGTTTTTATGATGAAGGAATCCCGCTTTTACACTAAACTATACGAAGATGATTCATCAGCTCTAAAGCCAGTCCAATGCAATCTTTGCGGAAGAATGTGCAGAATAGCTGATGGCAATTTTGGGTTCTGCAACACTCAAAAGAACATGGATGGAAAATTGTTTTCAGTCAACTATCATAGAATAGCTTCATGTCACACCGATCCTATTGAAAAGAAGCCTCTGTATCACTTTTTGCCTGGTTCATCAACATACTCAATAGGTGGTTTTGGGTGTAATTTCTCATGTTTGAACTGTCAGAACTATATGCTATCCATGAATTCTTATGATGAATTCAACTCAACTAAAATACTACCAGAAACCATCGTTAAAAATGCCATTAATGACAATTGCCTATCGATTTCTTGGACCTATAATGAACCTACGCTATACTTTGACTTCGCCCGTGAAACCTCCTTGATTTCACATAAGGAAAATCTTAAAAATGTATATGTTTCAAATGGCTATATGAGTGAAGAATCCTTGAGGGAAACTTTAAATTTTATTGATGCATTCAACATTGACTTGAAGTTCTTTGATGACAAGCTGTATAGGGAAATATGTGGAGGAAAATTGGATATTGTTCTGGACAATCTAAAAGCCATTCATCAAAGCAAGTCTCATTTGGAAATAACCACCCTTCTAATCAATGACCTGAACACTGATGAGGATCACATAAGATCAATCTGCAATTTCGTGTTGGATGAATTGGGCCAAGAGGTTCCCATTCACTTTTCAAGGTTTTTCCCAATGCATAAGATGAGCGACAAGAGTCCTACAAAAATAGATTATCTTTTAAGAGCTAAGGAAATAGCTGTTGATATGGGAATGGAATACGTTTATTTGGGAAACATGCCTGCTGACAACAATAGCTATTGCCCTAATTGCGGTGAGCTTCTCATTGCAAGGGAAAGGTATTGTAACAGCAATAAAAATAGAATAAAGGATGGCCATTGCGCTAATTGTGGCCATAAGTTGAATTTTGTTTTGAAATGATAAATAAAAAGAATGTTTTTTATTTTTGATAGTGGGCATTAATCGTTAGCTACTTTTTTGGAGATTGATTAATTGCCTTTAATCAATTCCACAACTTTTTTTGAAGCGGTTCCATCATCGAACTGATTGTATTTCTCATTGAATTTTCTGTACTTTTCACCAAACTCATCATTGTAGGCATTGACATCAAAAGTCTTCAGTAGCTCAATCAATTCATCATTTGTCTCGACTTTAGGTCCTGGTGCCTCTTCAAAAATGTCAAAATAGAATGACCTTACGTTATTTGTGTAATCGTCAATGTCATAAGTGAAATAGATCATAGGCCTTTTCAATATGGCATAGTCGAACATGACAGATGAATAGTCTGTTATCATGATGTCTGAAATGAGGTAAAGTTCCTGAATGTCCCATTCCTCATCGCATTCTATAATGAAGTCATCGTATTTGCTCCAGTCAATGCTTTTGTCCTTTACCAAATAGTGGAACTTGACTATCAAGGTAAAATCATCCTTGAAGTTTTCATAGAATGCATCAAAGTCCATAGCACTTGCAAACTTGTATTCTCCAGCCTTTGTGTACTGGTTGTCTCTCCATGTTGGGGCATAGAGAATCACTTTCCTGTCTTTAGGAATATTGAGTTTCTCCTTTATTTCCCAAATGTCTGATTCATTGTTCTTTTCAAACAATACGTCATTTCTAGGATAGCCTATTTCGAGCATTTCACCCTTGAAGTCAAATGCCTTTCTGAATATTTCAGATGAGTATTCGTTTTGTGACAGAAGGTATTGCCACTCTCTTGTATTCCTTTTGAAGTCTTCACGATACCTTTCAAGGTCAGTATTGCCGCTCATGTCCAGTACATCCATATCCAACCCCAATTTCTTAAATGGGGTTCCATGCCATGTCTGGATGTATCGTGTATTCTTGTTTTTCCTTAGGTAATACAAATGCCTTGAGTCAAGAACCCAGACACCGCTTCTTAAAGTATAGAATAAGTATTTGAAAAAGGACCTTTTAACCTTGACTGCATTTCCGGGAATTTCAATGTCTGTATTTGAAAGGGACCATACGCATTTGTACTCATCATCAAGGCCTTGATTAACCATCTCTTCATAGATGTATCTCGGGCTTCCTGCATAATTGCGCCCGCTGCTTGATTCAAAGAGGATGACCTTTTCATTAGAAGGGATAATATATGATTCCAATATGTAAATAGCTCTTACAGAGTATTTAGCAATATCCTTTATGATTTTTTTAATCCTTGCCATTATTATACCTTCCATTTCCTCTATTTATTTAGTCTTCTATCCTTCCAATTCCTTTACAAGCTTTTGTGCATTTTCCCAATCCTTATGGTCATCGATTTCTGTCCATTTAAGGCCGTTTGTCAAGACAAAGTCTATGGTTTTGATTTCACTTAAGTCCTTGTATGCATAATCATAATAATTTTGAGGGTCTTCCTGAATCAATCTTTCTAGAATCCTATTGAATTCAGCAACATCATCGCTTTTTACTTTAGATACTCCTATGAATTCTCCAGTGGATGATAGGATATCCAACCCTTTTCCAATTGAATTGATTTTGCCGTTAGCTATTGTCTTGTCTTCATTGTAAGATTCATCATCAATTATAAGTTTGAATGATTCTTCATTAAGTTCCTTAAAGTTATCTATAATCATTCCAGTATTATTAGAATTAGCTATTTTTGAAATTATTTCAGGATTCACCACATTGTCCCCGTTTATTAAAACAAAGTCATCCAAATCGTTTTCCTCAATGAAACTGCTTGCAATGTATGTTGATACTGAAGTGTTTGTCACATCGTATTTTTCATTTGCAATGGCTTTTATTTCTATATCATACTTTTCAGCTATTTCAGGACATAAGTCAATGACTTTTTCCTTGTTGTAGCCCACTACCACTATGAATTTGATTATTTCCGCATCAATGCAGTTTTTAATCATTCTTTCAAGCAAAGTGACTTCATTTATTTTCAATAATGTTTTTGGAATATCTTTAGTAAGGGGCATCAATCTTGTACCCATTCCTGCTGATAATATTACTCCAATCATTTTATCACATTTAATTTTTTATAAAGCAATTTTTTAAATATTTTTCATTTTATCGCTAATTTTTACTGCAAATCTTGATTTATATTCTTTAATTTTGTTATTTAATTTCTTGTTTTCGTTTTTCAGGGTAGTATTATCTTCAATCAATTGTTTGTTTTCGTTTTTTATATTTGTATTTTCATCTTCTAAAAGATTTATTTTATTGTTTAAATCAAGATTCCTTCTGCTTTTCTCATCCAATGTATTAAAAATATTATAGAAATCATCTGAGATTAAAAGCTTATTTCTAGCATTAATTATGTAGATTTTATTATGTTGTTTATAAAACTCAAATTTTTTAGTGACGTTTATAGTCTTGAATTTATCTTCAACTTTTATTTCCCATTTTCTAATGGGTTCACTTAAAATATCCTTATATGAAATTGAAAAGTTAATGTCAAATTTATCATCACTAACTTTATTGGATTCTATTGGGAATTTGATTTTTTCAAAGTTTACCACATTTTCAATATAACCATTTTCTATCTTTTCATTTGAAAAACCATTAAAATTAAATTCATCATCTTCAAAGACAATATTTTCTATTTTGATCTCTATGTCATTGGTTTCTCTCAAATCAATTATAAGATGTCTATTTGTTCCTATACCTATTTCTATATCAAAACCTTCACATTTAATAGCTCTTCTTTTATTATTTCTTAAATATCCTTCTTTTTTAAAATCTGAAGCGACATATTCCATTTTAATTTTTAAATGTTCCTTTTCTTTAATTAGATTTATAGGTATTATAATCCTTTCATCTTTTATTTCCAGAGCGTATTTATTTTCATTTTGATCTACAAGTTCAGCAGATGTTTCGTGCTGATAATCATCTGGTAAGTAGTTAATGCTTTCCCTAAATTCAATATAAATATTAGATTTGTCAGTAGTTATTCCATTAAGTTTTACAACCAAATCTTCCTGAATAGCATCTTTCTCAAAATCGATATATCTTTCATATTTTTCAAGTCTTTCAGGAATATGGGGGTTTTTCTTTAAGTCTTTTTCCATTTCTGAAAAGTATTTTAAACCTTCAATGTCTTTTTCCTTAACCATATTATAGGTAATTTTTTTAATTGAATTCAGTTTTTCAAACAATTCGGTTGGTATGACCTTTAAAATTTTATTTGTATCCTCAATCATTTCAACATGATATTCTTCTTCAATTAGATGAAATTTTTTAAGGTATATCATTAAATCATAATCTATCCATCTGAAATATAATTCATTCTTCAATCTGTCATTAAAGTTGTAATTGTTTAATATATTGCAAGATTCATGAATCATTTTTAATCTAGACTTAAAATTACTAAATTCTTCGTGTTGTTGAGTGATAGATGAATTTTCATTTCCCCTTATTCTCCAATAATAAAAAATATCCTTTGACACTGAAATTGTATTCGCAAGAGCAAAGGCTTTTAAAGAAAAGGGAATATCTTCATAGAGCATATGAGGAATGAATTTTAATGAATGTTTATCAATAAATTCTTTTTTAAATAGTTTATTCCATACGAATGCATCCCATAAAAGTTCTGAAGGCATGTTTTCTAATGTAATGGAATTCAAATTTTCATTGATATTTTTATAACCCTTTTTAAAAATTAGGCTATCTGTAATATTGTATCTTCTTAATCTCATGGAGTATGTTGTTACTATGTCAGAATGATTATTTTTTGCAATTCTGTATAATTTTTCATAAGAATCTGGAATAATGTAATCATCACTATCTAGAAAATGAATATATTCTCCTTTAGCCAAATCAATACCAATATTTCTAGCTATTGAAATACCTTCATTTTTATTATGTATTGCATGAAAATTTTCATAGTCTAGAGCATATTTTTCAATGATATATCTTGAGTTATCACTGCTTCCATCATCGATCATTAAAACTTCTATATCATCTATAAAAGTTTGATCCAATAGACAATTCAATGTATTCTCAATGTACTCTTCAACATTGTAAATAGGTATTATCACTGATATTTTTGGATTATTCATATTATTCGGCCTGTTTAAATTTTTTTAATGCAATACTATAAATTTTGTACATAATTGTTTATTTTTAGCTTAATTACATATTTTATTTTTCTTTAATTATATTTATATATTAGATAACTTATATATTATTATAATAAATTTTATCTTTTTTTGATAGTTTTGTGAGGGATAATGTGAGTAGTACCAATGAGCATAATTTTGATTTTTCTGTTATTATGCCTATTTATAATGTTGAATATTATTTAAAGGAAGCTATAGATTCCATAATAAATCAAACTTTAAATTTTGAGGAAAATATTCAACTTATATTAGTCGATGATGGAAGTCCCGATGATTCACTAAAAATTGCTCAGGCGTATCAAGAAAAATATCCCAAAAACATTATACTTTTATCTAAAGAAAATGGTGGAGTTTCCAGTGCACGTAATTTAGGCATTGAATATGCAACTGGCAAATACATTAATTTTATGGATTCTGACGATAAAATATCTCAAAATATCTTTGAAGAAGTTAAGAATTTTTTTGACAAACATCCTTCTGATGATTATGATATTGTAGCTATTCCTGTTGAATTTTTTGAATCATGGGATGGAGATCATTTTCTCAATTATAAATTTGAAGAATGCCAATCCGACTTTGTAGATTTATTTGAAGAGCCTGATTTTTATCAATGTTTTGTCAATTCTATCTTTGTTAAAAAAGAAGCGATTGGGGATTTAAAATTTGATACCCGTCTAATACATTTTGAAGATGGAGTTTTTGTAAATAAGATATTAATGAAGAAGATGAAGTATGGTTTAGTAAGGAATGGGCTTTACTATTACAGAAAAAGATCAACTCCACAAGCAACAAATACCAGCATATTCAAAAAGGAATATTTCACAGACCGTTTTAAGTATGCATATATGGAATTAATCGATGAATCAATAGGAATTTTTGGGCATGTTCCAAAATTTTTACAGAACATGTTTGTTTACGACATTCGCTGGATTGCCACAGTAGAGGATTTTAATGAAGTAATGCAAAATGTTTTTGATGGAGACGAGGAAATCAACGAATTTTATGACTATCTTGATAAGATTCTTTCATATATCGATACTGATGTTATTTTAAAACACAAAGTCATCCCAAGTTATGTAAAAACTTTTTTAGTTTATTTAAAAAATAAGGAATTTCATATAGAGACAAGGAAAGGAAAAGTTTTCTTGAAATCTGATGATAATATACTCAATAGATTACACAATCGTAATATTTGGATAGACATCGTTGATTTAAGGGATGGTTTTTTAAACATTTCCGGTTCTTTAGGCAGTGCTTGTGATAATAGATTTATTAGAATTGAAGCTATAAAAAAATCTAAAGGAAAAGAAACAATTTACGAATCAAAATTCTATGACTATTGGAATACCAATCGTAAAACTCAAGACCTATTTTCAATTCCATGGAGATTTTTCTATAATTTTGATGTAAAGATTCCTATTGCTGAAGATGAAGTTTCAAATATTTCCTTTAGGGTGATTTATGAAGAGGATGACTCTAAAGTAGTTATGAAAGGAAAAATTAAATTTAGGGAGTATGCAGATTTATCTGAAATAAATGATTATAGCGTTAGGGATAATCATATAATTTTATTTAGAGATAATAGATTTTATATTGAAAATTATTCATTTGTAAAAATGCTAAAAAATGAGTATAGAACATTTAATCATCTTTTAGATAATATTAATCAAGATAGTTTAAAGGCTATTTTTTATAGATTAAATTATTTAATCCTCTTTCCTTTTATGAAAAATAAGGATATTTGGATCTTTATGGATAGGCAAAATTCATCTGGTGATAATGCTACTCATTTATTTGATTATTCCGTAAATGAGGAGGATGACATTAAAAAATATTTTGCTATTGATAAAGATATTGAAGATTATGGATTATTAAAAAAGGAACATGGCAAAAAAATTCTTCCATTTGGTTCATTTAAGCATAAGATTTTATATTTGTTTGCAAATAAAATAATTTCTTCACATCCGGATTATCCTATTTTAAATCCATTTTATGCAGATGAAACTCAAGAATTTTATACAGGACTTTGCACTGCTGGCATTTATTTCTTACAGCATGGTGTTCCTGCATATGATTTGTCAAGCTGGCTTAGAAAATATGATCATAATTTGTCCTTATTACTTGCTGTGTCTGATTTGGATTATAATTCCTTGGTAGAAAATTATAATTATGATCAAGATTTAATTCAGATTTTAGGATTTCCTAGGTTTGATAATTTAAGCAATGAAAATATGAAAAAGAGAATTGTCATATTGTTTACTTGGAGAAGATTTATTGCCAATGAAGAATCTTTAGTCCATTCAGAGTATTATTCTCGTATTAATTCATTGATAAATAATGAAAAATTGATTCAAAAAGCTAAAGACAAGGGTTTTGAAATAGTTTTTAAAATGCACCCAAATGCTAAGGAATTCATAGATTTATTTGAAAAAAATGAATATGTAACATTTGACACTGAAAGCAGGTATCATGATATAATTTGTGATTCTGCTTTGATGATAACTGATTATTCTTCAGTTTCATATGATTTTGCATATCTCAAAAAACCTATTGTTTACTATCAATATGCAGACGATTATCATTTTGATTCTGATTCTGCTTACTTAAACAATACAGATTCTGGGTTTGGAGATGTTGTTAAAGAAGAGGAAGATTTAATTAATAAAATAATTTATTATCTTGATAATGATTGTGTTATGGAAGAGAAATATAAAGATAATGTTGATAAGTTTTTCAAATTTACTGATAAAAACAATTCTAAAAGAGTTCATAATTGGATTAAAGAACATTAAACGTTTTTACATTAATTTAAGAAGTATTTAAAAAATGATTATTGGTGAATTAAATGATTATTCAATGCAAAGATCAAGATATTGAAACAGTTTTTGACTATATTGGAGAAGATTACGGAAAATGCTTATATATTTTCATTGACTTAAAGAAATTCGGACTTGATGATGAGAATTTCGATGTCTGGATTCAATACAGTGAAGAAGGCTCAATTTGTGCAATAATCAGCGAATACTTTGGAGGCATCCAAATTTACAGCAGAGAAGAGAACCTTATTTTAGAGGAAATAGCTGATTTCATCAAGGAAAAGGACACTCATGTTCTATTTGCAATCAAGCCAATCATTGATAGGCTCAAGCCATTCCTTCCAGGATATGAACAGGAAACAGGTACTGTCGGTGAACTTATGGAATTGAAATATCCTCCTAATCCTAAGGCTTATTCTGCCCCTATGGAAGAGCTTGCTGAAATCGTTAGAATAGTTGCAGACGATGAGGGAATCGGAAAGCCTTACGGATATGATTCATTGTATGAACAGTACACTCAAAGAAAAGAAGAGAATTTCGGCCGTAATTTCGTCTTGCGTGATGATGAATCAAATGACATTATCTGTCATGCTGGAACATATGCAGAGCTTCCTGAATTGGCTGTTATTGGTGGTGTAATCACTGCTCCTGCTTACAGAGGAAGAGGATTTTCAAAAGAAACATTGTCTTCCCTTTGTGAAGATCTCTTAAATGAAAACAAAAGGATCTTTTCATTCTTCTATATTCCATCTGCAGAGCATATGCATTATGGTGTAGGATTTGAAAAAATAGAGGATTGGTCTAAATTGTTTAAAGACTAATCCCATTTTAAATTATTTTTATTTTTTCTATTCAACAAAATATTCTTTTTTCTCTAATTTTTTTATCTCATCAACCAGTTTCTTATCCCCTCTTTTTATCAAGACTCTTTCTATCAAATCGTCTGTTTTAGGGTCTATTGAAAATGTCATTCCTACTTTTGAATATCTTCTGAGAGAACCGATAGCTGGACTTAACTCTTCATAGAGCTCTTCAAGTTCTTGTGCATTGTTCAAATCATATTTCAGCAATTCATCAGTTTTTTCCTTAAACATATCCTGTAAAAATATTTGTCTATCGGTCATTTGAACCAATTTCCAAACATTGTCAATTGCTATCTTTTCATTATATGCTTTCAATCTTCCCCACATAACTTCTTCACGGGTGGCTTTAGCCTCTTTAATGATATCTCCAACTTCTCCCATTATTTCCTTATAACTCACTTCAGTATCTAGAATTACACGCATGTTCTGTCCTTTAGGCTTGATTTTCCTTTCCTTGAAATCTTCCCCATAGACTTCACTGAAGTATGCATCTATATCCTTTGGAACGCATAGGCTTATTCCATCAAATTCAAGTCTTCCAATTTCCTTTAGGATATGGGCTTCAATTCCCTTGTTGATGAAAGCGACTCTTGAATAATTTTGGATATCTTCCCATTTATCGATGAATGTGTTGCTTTTTAACTTGTTATAGTAACGTTTTGATCCGCCAGTGAGTTCATAAGCTCCATTAATGGCCTTAAGGCCACCTTTTACAAACCAGAATTTCTTGTTTTCAATGGTCTTATTCATGAATTCACGAACTTTTTTCTCCTTTGACAATCTTGGAGTGTATCCTACAATTCTTTTTCCATCAAGAGCTACGGTTTTACGAATAGGATAGATACGAATATTGATTCCATGGTGCTTGTTTTTGTTTCTGGCAATCATATGGAATTCTGCCGTATTCTCATTTCCATATGTGACATATAATGGAAGATAATTTGGATTGTTGAATATCCCTTCAATATAACGGTCTTTCCTGTTTTCCTTTTCCACAATCTCACAAAAGCGGTCAATATCCCCTTGTGTCATAGCAAGGCAGACAATCCTATTGTCTTTTTTGATTGTATGGTTAAGGTAAGCGTTTAAGGCACTAATTCCAGCAAATATGTACTTTAAATTGTTTTGTGAGCAAATTTCATCGACTTCTTGAAGCAATTCTAATTGAATTTCCTGTTTTGTTTTCATTATTTAACCCCTTATTAGTCTTCTCCACTTAATTCCTTAATTAACTCACGTTCAATGTCCATACGGCTATATCCGCATTCGTCCTCTACCTTTTGCCAAATCAAACCGTTTCTGGTATTGTCAACGGATCTCTTGTATAATTCCATTGCCTTATCATTTTCACCAAGTTCTGATTTTGCCTTAGCGTGGCTTGCCATTATCTCTCCATCAAATGGATATAAGCTTAATGCTTCATCACATAATGCATCTATTGATTTGTAATCTTCAGAAGTTTCTGCATTCCTTTCCATAAGCCAGATCTTTGCCCTATAAATGTCTATCAAATCAAGATATTCCTCTTCATATTTGGCAATTAGTGATTCAACCAATTCCTCATCCTTCTTGTCATATCTAGCTATTGACAGTTCCCTTGCAATATCGCAGATTTCTTCAATCTTAGTGAATTCCTCTCCAAGAGGCTCCTCTTCTGCTTTTCTAACGCTTAGGAACTTGTTGACATTATAGTATTGGCCTTGTTCAATCAAGCTGAACAATGCTGTTGCAAGATTCTTATCTGAAATAGGAACCTTTATGTTGTATCTTCTGACATCTGCAATGGATTGCAGTTTAATGTATTCCTTGAATTCATCATTCAAGGCATTATAATCTTTGTTTTCTAATAATTCGCGTAAGTAATCCTCTTTCCCATCCAATTTTTCAATGATATGTCTGGATTCAACCTTCACTTTTGCCTTTGCAACTAGCATGTCCACTTTTCTACGGTTATAGTAGACTTCAGCATTGTTCCTTTTGTTTTTCTTGTATTTTCTAAACACTTTCTCACGGTTGATCTTGCCGACATAGCGTTTGGTGTATTCCTCAAATGGAATTTCATTCTTAAGCCCATTGTGTGATACTTGCTCTTCATAAACTGGAATGTACATCCAGCTGTCACCATATGCAGTTCTAAGGATACCTTCTGTATTGTATCCTATAGGGAACTCGCCGTCTTCAAATTTTCCAAGTTCAATGTTTTTGAAGTGCTTTTTGTTGTAAATGTAGTTCTTGATTCCCCAGTGCATGCAGTATTCATCGCATTCCTCATCTGTATATGACTTCAATTTATCTTCAAGTTCATTCAGGACTTTATCTTCACCTTCCTTATCAACCCTTTTGCAGTATTCCTTATACAATGCATAGTGTTTCTGCCAATCCTCAAGAGAGGTGTTTTTATTCACTATAAAGTAAGGGGATAACAATTCGGTGTAGATTTCAAGGGTTTCGAGATACTTTTCCCTTTCCTTCTCATCTCTTGGTATCAAGTCAAAGATGAAGAGCTCAAGGTGTTGGCCACATGCCTTTGCAGTGAATGCCTGTGAAATGTAAATGTTTGTAGAGCTTGTGTCAACATATCTAGGGAGTGGATTGCAATAGTAGGGAGTGTTTTCCTTATAGACAAAAGATCTTCCTTCAGGCAAGACATTCTCTTCGGTTTCAAGAACATGTCTCAATTTGTTCCAGTTATCTCTTGTAATGTATAAGTCTATATCGTCATCCCATGGCATGAAGCTGCGGTTTCTGACAGCACCTAATGATGCGCCTGCAGCAAGGAGATATTCCACATCATATTTCCTGCAGAGTTCATCAAATTCAACCAATAGCTGATATAGATTGCTCTGCAAAGTGTTCATTTTACTCAATTGAATTCGCTCCCGATTTTATTATTCTCTCTATTTTAATTTCAAACATCTACAATTAGCATTAATTTTAACTTATTTCATTTTAAGATTTTATTTTAAGCATTGATTATCTCTTCAATAGCTGATACAAGTTCTTCTGTATCTTCAATGGAATGGTTACCTACATGAGCAACCCTAAACATCTTTTTGGCATTGTCCCCACCGCTTGGATTGACTGTGAATCCATACTTGTCAATGAGTTCCCTGTACACCACATCAGCGTTTTCATCTGGGAATATCACTGGAGTCACTGCATTGGACAATGGATAGCTTGGGTAATCCAAACCGATTTCCTTGATTCTTTTTCTAAAGTAAACAGCTATTTCATGGGTGTCATTGATGATGTTTTCAATTCCTCTTTCTTCAAAGCGTTTAACTATATCTTCAAGCTCAATGATGACCCTTACAGCTGGAGTGAATGGGGTTTGGCCTCTTTCACCATTCTTTAAGTAATCCTTAAAATCGAAATAGATGGATTTGGAATCTATGACTTCAACCCTTTTCAAGGCCTTTTCGCTTAATGCCACAACGGATAATCCTGGCGCAAGTGACAATGCTTTCTGTGAGCTTAATATCACTGCATCGATTCCATACTTGTCCATATTGACTTCATCTGCCAAGAATGCGCTGATTGCATCTACAACAAAGACCAAATCCTTTTCCTTACAGAGTTCAGAGAGCATTTCAATGTCATACAATTGTCCGATTGAAGTTTCATCCAAGTTCACAAGCAAACCGGTAAATTTCTCATCTCCAATCACTTCATCAATCATTTCCCTTGTAAGAGTTTCTCCTTGCTCTACCTCTACAACCTTATGAGGGATTTCATGAACTTCACAAATTTGGACAAAACGGTTTCCGAAGGAACCTCCGTTTATGACTATTAAGTTGTCTTCCTTTGTAAAGCAGTTCATCACTGTCGCTTCCATAGCGCCTGTTCCTGAACAGGTCAATAATATGATTTCTCCCTTTTCGTTGAACAATAATCTTTTCAATCCTGCGCTAGCGGAAAAGACCACTTGTGAAAACTCATCATTTCTGAAGTAAGGGACTTGCTTTCCACCAATTTCCAATGTTTCTTCAAACATTTCTACAGGTCCAATTGCAAACAATTTACTCATAATCTCTCTCCTATACTCTTCTTTACTCAATAATCTTAATTCGTTAGTTTTATTTATTTTTTTTAAATTTCTTTTCTTTAATCATTCCATCAATCAGCTGATTTTAATTAGTTTTCAGCCTTCTTGACTTGCTCCAATATCTTAACTATATTAAAGGATTCATCCTCAAATATGCTTTTTGAATCGGTACGGTTTCTTGATAGCATTCTTGACATTGCCCTGATTAGGTATTTGAAACCGTTTCCTTCAAAGTTAGTATTATATATCTGGACATCTTTGGATCCTGGAGTGTGAAGTTCAAAGCTCTTGCTTCTCCACCAAGCGCCTTTCATCCGGATTGTACCTTTTGTTCCAATGATTTCCAATTGGTTGTCAACACGTATCTCGTTTCCAACATTAATCACGGCTCTTCCATTAGGA
>Ga0129307_1001216_pt1 | contig 29615 bp, 25 predicted proteins | sample P1105metagenome_FD_94437 | JGI IMG/M metagenome (GOLD analysis project Ga0129307, IMG submission 94437) | Capybara group fecal microbial communities from Wisconsin, USA - P1105 metagenome | ecosystem: Host-associated > Mammals > Digestive system > Large intestine > Fecal | place: USA: Wisconsin...
CGGTAAGGAACTCCGCTTCAATGCTATTTTGTCTGTGATTCTCGCATGGCTTGGCATCGCCCTCTACGTTTGGGTTCGATTCGGTAAGCTCGGCCTTGGCTTTGGCGTTGCTGCAGTACTTGGCCTTATTCACGATACCATCATCACGCTCGGCTTTATCTCGGCATTCAGCCTCTCCTTCGACGGTGCCTTGATTGCTTCGCTCCTTACGATGATCGGTTACTCTGTCAACGATACCATCGTGAACTTCGACCGTATCCGTGAAAATACAGCTCTATTCGGTTCCGCTAACTACGAACGCACTATCAATAGCTCTTTGAACCAGTGCTTCAGCCGTACGGTGATTACTTCTCTTACGACTCTCTTCGTTTGCGTGGTCCTCGCTGTCATGGGCGGTTCTTCGATCCGCGACTTCGGTCTCGTACAGTGCTTCGGTATCCTCATCGGTACTTACTCTTCTGTGTGCGTCTGCTCTCCGATCGTTCTCTGGTGGAGCAAGAGGTTCAAGAAGGGTGTGTAATTAGACGAAAGAACGCTCGCGTCGCTCGCTACAGACGAGAGACGAAAGAGAAATTGCCTCGGCTTTGCCGGGGCTTTTCTGTTGCTATTATCTTCTTTTTTTAATAGAATTTTTTCATCTTTCGTCTTTCGTCTTTCGTCTAATTTTCTATATTGACTCCGTTCGATAAAGGGGGCGCTTATGCTCAAGTATTACAAGATCGAATCCGGTCGTCTCTCCGTAGCTCCGAGCGAGGAAGCTGCTGATATTGTCATGATGGGTTCTTTGAGCCAGGAACAGCGTAGCGTCCTTGTCAAGGAATATGAGATTACGGAACATACGATTGCTTCTGCATTCGACTCCGACGAACTTTCCCGTATCGAATACGACGATGATTTTACGACCATCGTGTTTAAAAAGCCCAAGAATTATTCTGCCGAGGACAATTTCCAGTTCCGCGTGGAATCTTTTGGCATATTCATTTTCAAGGATTGGGTTTTGCTCCTCACGGACAGCGATATCCCGGTGATGGATGAACGCAAGTTCTCGAAAATTGATAGCTTGAATACGTTTGTGCTTCGCGTTTTGAGTTATGCGATTTCACATTTCAATGAACACTTGAAGATTATGAATCGCATCAATGATGACTTGGAACAGCGCCTCAATACGTCGATGGAAAACAAGTATCTCTTGTCGATGTTCAGCTTGAACAAGGGCTTGATTTACTACGTGAGCGCACTTAACAGTAACGATACGCTCCTCCGCAAGCTCCAGCTGGGTCGCAGCCTTAACTGGACCGAAGCTGAACGCGAACTCCTCGAAGATATCCAGATTGAAAACGGGCAGAGCTTGCAACAGGCTAACATTTACGCGAACATTTTGACATCCATGATGGATGCCCGTGCAAGCGTTATCAACAACAACGTGAACCAGCTGATGAAGAACCTCACCATCGTGACGATTTCCATATCGCTCCCGACGTTCTTCGCAAGTTTGTTCGGCATGAACGTGAAACTCCCGTTCGGCATGAACGGCGATGCGACTGTCGGTTCTCCGGTGGCGTTCTGGATTATCATCGCCATCTGCTTCCTTTCTGTGTTCGTCTTCCTTGCTGTCTGGATGCGCAAGAAGTAGTTTAGTTGGGCATGAGCAGGAAATAAAAAACGCGGCTTCTGAACCGCGTTTTTTTTTGCAAGATGATGATTTGCTCGTTATTTGAGGATCGGCGTTCTTGCAATGGATCTCTTGACGAAGGCCAAGACGCACTTTTCCCAGTCAGAACGAGTCATAGCGTAAGTGAAGGATCTGCGGATTTCTTCGTGACCGAATGCAACGCGTTCGCCAGACTGGTTGTAAATAGCGTAGTCGGCGTAAATCCAGAGACCCTTCTGAGTGATGGTTTCACCAGCGAATGCCATGCTGTTTTCACCAGGATTGACGTTTGCACCATATGCGGCTCCAGAAGTGTAGTAGGCCGAGTTTTGGAAAACGTCTTCTCTACGGCTAAAGATAACGTTAGAGATTGCCAAATAATAGCCGTTGCCCTGTTCCATGGAGGCTGGCTTCGGAGTCTTGAATTCCGTAGTATCGACGTGGTCGGTTTCGATTATCATGCCTGTAGAATCGACCTTCTGGTAATCCATGACGATGGAATTCTTGATGTATTGTTCATAGTCTTTTTTAAGTTCCAACTTGAACCATTCGCCAACGTTATCTGCATATTCTTCGATATCGTCCTTGAGGTCATCTTGGTTTTCAACGAACGGTTCCGTAAAAACGACGGTCAGCTTTGTGGGCTTATCTGTCCAGGTCGGGGCTACTGAAAACGTGGGGGCTTTCTTGGCGCAACCGGCGAAAAGCATTGCGATGGCTGCAAGTAAAAGAATTCTGAGTTTCATTCCGTTTTTTCCTTTTTAAGGTTTATTATTGTGTTTTTAAATATAAAAAAACACGACAAGATGTCGCGCTTTTCTGCAATTTCTTCGGTGAATTTGCTCTTGGGGAATTTATCTGCGATGGCGAGCGGCTGCATCTATTTTATCTTTAAATTTCCAGGTCGGCGGAGAGTACTGTTTCGACTTTGCCGTCATCGCATTGAAATAGCAGGCTTCCGTCATGTTGCATGTCGAGGATTGTGCCTGATTTTTTGACGGAACCTACGCCGTTGTTGTGGTTTTCGTCGGTGCAATGGTTGTTTATGATGATGGTTCCGCGGGCTCCGATGAACTTGTCCATGCGTTTCCATGCGGCAACCCAAGGCGAAATGCCGAATGCTTTGAACTGGCCGATGGCGCGTTCGAGGTTCCCGATAAGCGTTTGCAAAAGCTTTTCACGGTTGATGGGGTGGCCTATGATTTCTTTGAGTGTCGTGACTTCACGCCCGAGATGCGCGTAGTCGATTGCATCGCTGTTGACGTTGATGCCGATGCCCAGGTTGAGGGCGGGTTTTGGTGCGGACTGCGGAACTGGCGCAAAGACGATTTCTGCTAAAATCCCGCAGAATTTGCTTTTACCGTATAGGATGTCGTTTGGCCACTTGACTGTAATTTTGGGGTGGTTTATGTTACCTGAAGTTGATGCTTCAGTTGTTGCCTCATGGGCCGCTTTTGCGTCTTCTTGGATGCGGATAAATACTTCCGCGAATGTCAGTGCGGTGACTTGCGTGATTTGTGCAAAACGGTTTGTTGGGATGCCGTCTAGCGGAATGAGAATGTTGAAGTAGAGGTTCTTGCCGGCGGGGGAGTCCCAGGTGCGTTCGTGGCGACCACGGCCTTTTGTTTGCGTGTTGGCGACAATCAAGGTGCCGGGGGCGATTTCGCCTGCCGCAGCACGTTGCTTCATTAGGCTATGCGTACTTTCGATTGTTTCGAAAAGGAATGCTTCGGCATTGCCGAAGCCTGTAAGTTGCCAATCTTTGAACGAACGCTCAGGAGAAAACATGTCTCATTCGTCCGCTTGTTTCTCTTGCAGTTCCTTGAGGGCTTCTTCGGGGAAGATGTTGAAGAACTCGCGTTTCCTGTCTTCGAAGAGCTGCAGCATGCGTTCCTGCTCGAACTGTTCGCGGTCGATGTTCTGCATGAAAAATTCGTCGTTGGCAAAATCGCGGGTGGACATGAGCTTTTTCATGTCTTCGGAAAGATCGATGTTGTCCCACAAAATGTAGTACGACTGCACATCTAGGCTTCCAAAAATGTCAACGTTCAACTTGATGGAATTGGCGCTGCTCGAATCGACAAGTTCGACTTTTGTTTCGCGTTTTTCAGGGCGGAATACGTCAACGTCGTTTACTTGCTTGTTAATATCTTGGGCCCATAAATTAGCTGCAAGGCAAAACAACAAACATGCGACAAGAACTTTTGCCGTAGATTGTGTCTTGTATTTCATCGTGTTCGTCATGATCATTTTGTACAATAAAAAGCTTAATCATAATATACAATGAAAAAGCTTAAAAGAAAAAAAATTTGTTAAAAAGTGAGGCTGAAAATACGGCTGATCGGGCGATTTTCGCTTACCGTATTGTAATAATTTGCTTTTTTCCCGTGGCGCGTATTATATGCGTTCCTAAAGCGGTCTTGAAAGTATTGAATGGGTCTCTTTTTCTTCGGTTATTCATTCGCTGATGGAGCGTTGGCAGCGTTTAACAAAATGCCGATTTTGAACAACTTCTTGATAAACCATGCGAGTCACCTGCATGGCAGTATCATAATCATGAACCGATAACCACTGACTATTAACTATTGACTAATGACCAACAACTACCCTTTAAATCTCCAGAACTTGTAGAACATTTTTGCGGAGGAGACGGGAGTTTTCAAGAAGGAACTTTTTTTGCAGCCGTGCTTCGCAAAGTTTTGGAGAACGTGGTAGAGCTCCGTTTGTTCGGACTTGTTGATGTGATGGAGGAATCTGCCGAACTTGCATTCAAAATCATGCCAACGTCCAAAGTAATCGTAGCAGCGCTTTTCGTAAAGCTTGAGGAATTCCTTGCTCAAGTTGCCGCATTCGAGACCTTCGTGAACGGTCTGGGCGCAGAACCGTCCGGCACGCATGGATGATGCGATGCCGCCACCCGTAAGCGGGTTCGTATGGTGTGCCGCATCGCCGACGAGGGCGAAGTGGTCGAGCGTGTACTCTTTGAGAATGCTTGAAACGGGAATGACTCCACCGACGACGTGATTGATTCTTGCTTCGGGGAACAGCTTGTACAGCCATTCCATGGTGACGTCGAGAATGTTCCTGTCGTTCTTGTTCGTAATCCGGAATCCGGCGCCAAAGTTCGTGACGTTGGATTTGATTTTCGGGAAACTCCAGATGTACCCGTCGTTGATAAAGTCGTGGCCTTGCCAGAACGTGAGGTAATCGGGGCGGGTGAGGATTCCTTGCACTTGGATATCGACTCCGGTGCAAGTGATGTTCGGTTTTTGGACGCAGTCAAGTCCGACGAGTCTTCCGATGCGGCTTTCGACGCCATCTGCCGCGACGACCATTTTTGCACGGACTTCTTCGGTGCTTTCGCCGGCGCCATCGCCAAGTTTAACGCGAACGAGGCGGGCTCCTTTTTCGACTTCTCCGACAAATTCTGCACGGGCTTTCGTGACAACTTCTGCGCCGTCGTTTTCGGCAAGGTGGGCTAGCCACGGGTCGAACTTTTCGCGGTTCAGCATGATGCCTGTGCCTTTTTGCGCAAGGTCGATGTTCACGCCGTTCGGGCCGTAAATGTAAAGCCCGTTGATAATGGTTTCGATGCAGTCATCGTCGATAGGGCCGTAAGTCTGCAAGTCCGCAAGCTTGGTGCTGGCTTCGCCGCAACGTACGGGGATGCCGATTTTTTCACGCTTTTCGAGGAGGAGAACTTTGTGTCCTGCGCGTGCGAGATTCCTTGCGACTACACATCCGCCGGGGCCGGCACCAATGACGACAACATCGTACTCTTGACTACAAAACATCGTTCATCTCCTGGAGCTTGAGGGCTCCTGCAGGGCAGGCTTTTGTGCAAAGTCCGCAACGGACACATTTTTCCAAATCAATTTGCAAGTCTAGACCATACATGTCTAGAGCCATCTTGGGACATACGCCGACGCATCCGGCACATTCCAAGCAAACGCCTCTATCGTGAACGAGAATTTTCATGGGAGAGAATATAATAAATAGTTAGACGAAAGACGAAAGACGAAAGACGAAAGGGATTAGGTTTTAGGAGCTAGGGGCTAATAAATAGGGATGTAAGGTGAACGTTTTTTATGCTGTCACTCTGGAAACACGAAGTGTTGATAGAGTCCATTATGTTTTGCATGCATGGATCCTATCGGTCTCCCAACGGGTTCCCTCCAGAATGACAACGGCTCACAGCTCGCCGCTATTTCTGCATCTTGTAGAACGTGGAGAGCCAAGCGTGCAAGCGTTCCCATCCGCTATTGCTTATCTGCGTGATGGAATCGTTGAGCGAATAAATGATAAAGTCTTCTAGCTTGTAGTTCCCGATGGTGAAAGGGGGAATGGATTGGAAGGAAAGCCTGAAGTCTTTAGAATCGACAACATCTCCGTCTATGGCAATGACAATGTGACTATCCTTGATGAACAGTGAATAGTGGTGACGCTGTCCGTCCAAGACTTTATGGCAGGACGAGTCTATCAAGGAAAAATAAGGTGTTTTATAATCTGTACTTAACGAATCCCTCTTGAGGAAATCTGTACAAAGTTCATTCGGCTGTTGTCCGAGCTTTATACTGAAGGCGACATTGCTTTCTGTTCCGCGGGTATCAACAAATATGGTGTCATCGGGAGCAAACGAATTGCTTTTAGTAATCCAGAAGCTTATTCCGAGATTATCGCCGAATGCCTTCCAATAATCGTTTTGAGTAATGGTCATGCCCGGTTCAGTTTCACCATAGGCTTTCAGGATTTGCTTTGATTGTTGAGCGGCATTGCTTGATGCTATGGTGAAGTTGTATGTACCCACGTCAATGTTCGGGATGACGGTCAGGTAACGGTCGGAGTTCTTGTCGTTTTCTAGTTTGTAAAGAACAAGCGTGTCGCCTTCGTCGTTTAACAGAACCGGATTCTTGAGGCTTGTATTGAGTGTTACAGGAACAATCATGGAATCAAGCTTTTTCTTGCCGTTCAGCTTTTGTGCGTCGGCCATCGCTTCGCTTGAAACGGTGATGGCAACTTGATTTGATGAGGCTTCGAGTGTTCCGCCGGGGGCAAAGTCTAGCTTGACGCTTTGTGTGGAAGTCTTGCTGCTTTTGCCTTTGATGAACGTAATTTTCGTGAATTCCGACGGCGGAATTTCATTGATTGTTACGGCTCCGGCCTTGACATCTTTTTCGCTTACGGCGATGCAGTTGAGCGTGCCCGTGATGCAGAGCGTGTCGCCTTTGACAAACGAAGAATCGATCTTGAGCTTGAGGCTTGCGTTCTTTTCGAGCGTAGTTTCACTCTTGAGCATCTGCGTGTCCGTCTTGTTATCTTCGACGGTAATGGTCTGGTAGCCGGACTGCGTATGCTCGGTGTTGCTAATCTGCAAGGCGTAGTCACCCGCGGAAACGTTTTCAATGGTGTATTTGCCTGACTTGTCCGTGGTGGCGGTCTTGATGGGAGCCATGCGGGCGGCGATATGGTCTGAAGAAATCAGGCTCACCTTCGCGCTTACGACGGGGCTGCCTTTTGCGTTTTTGACCAAGCCTTCGATGCTTGCGACGGTCGTTCCGGATTCAGTTTCTGTGAGGACTCCGGCGTGATTGTCGTCGGAGCAGGCGGAGAAAAATGCTGTGAGGGCGAAAATCCCTGCGATATTCAAAACTCTAAATTGCATCATGCTTTGACCTCCGGATCGAGGTTTGAGAACAGGTGCAAGTTCATCTGATACACACCGTTTGCTTTTTCTTTGTCTTCGCTGATGATTCGTCTTGCCTTGGCCTTGAATTCCTGGAGCTCTGTTTCAAGTTTTTTGTAGGCTGTGTTGGAAATACTGAACGTGAGCGTGCTCATGACGGTAGGCATTTTCGGTCGCGTGATGAGAGCTTGTTTTGAAAGCTCAAAACATTGCAACTGGTACTGCTTGATGAGTTCCGCATTGTTGTACGGACCGCTGGAGATGGATTCCTTCGTGGGTTTCCAAAATCCTTCGTCGTTCTTGCGTGCAAGTCCAAGTTTCTCTAAAAGGGCTAACGAGTCCTTGAGCTTCCCTAGTGGAATTTTCGGGAAGATTCTTTTTTGCACGGGTGTCAAGTCGTCAGTAACGTCCATAGCATCAAGAATAGCAAACATTGCGCTATGGTACCAGTGGTTGTAGTATTCGTAGGTGTTGGAATCGAGGATATGTTGCGGGTTCGGGTGCAAGTGGAGCAGTTCTTCCATGGCGGAACTGCGTGCCGAATCGGTTTTTGCCTGGTCGAGCTTGACCATCGTCTCGAAATATTTCGCGGATTTCTTGTTGAGACCGAGAACCTCGATAAACTTGGCGGTCATGCGGGGGCTGACCTTTTTCCCTCTGAGAACATCGGCGAAGTAACTTCGCGTCTTGGGGAGACCCAGCATGTTGCAAATCCCAGTACGGGTGAACTCCGGGTCGCTTTGGACTCGTGCGGCCTGGTATTCTTCCAGATACTTGCGGAAGTGCGTAAATTGATATATGTCTATATAGTTTTCCACAAATCATAATATAATATTTATGAGAACTAAAATGAGAACATTTTTTTATTACGGGGGGTGAAAATGTGAGATTTGACAAATAAGCAATAGAAAAACATTTCCGTTTTTGCGGGAATGTGAAAATATTGTTATAATTTCCTTATACATTAGCCTTGTAGGGCCTTTTATGCTCGAATACAGCTTGCTTGAAATATATATGGCCGATATGCTGGGTATCTTTTTGGTGCTCGGTGCTGTGTTGAGTGGTGCTTGGAAATTGCAAAAAAAGAATCAAGAAGACAAACTTTTGCTAGGTATCATGATTGTCATTGTTTCTGCATGCCTGGCTGATTCGTCTTCGTTTGCTGTGGATGGACGACTGGGTGAGGTGTTCAGGGCTCTCGGCTATGCCACTAATTTTGTTCTGTTCTTTGCAAATTTGGTGATTGGCCCGCTTTGGATTATATTGATTTCTTTCCATATTAACGGAAAGTTCTCTGGCTTTCAACGGGCGTTTGTGCTTGGAATAGCCGGCTCTGTTTTATTGTTGCTAATTTTGAATTTCTTTTATCCGATTATTTTTGAGATAAACGAACAGAATGTTTATTCTCGCGGTCCGCTGTTTATGGTGAACAATTTGATGGAACTGGCGTTCTTGATCGACGGCGTCCTCATTTATTGGATCGGAAGGGCTAGAAGTGGTGGTGTAAAGTTTTTCCCGGTTTGGCAATTTGTGTGGCCGGTGTTCATTTGCGTTTGTCTGCAAAATTTTTTCTATGGAATTTCAACGGTCTGGGTGGGAATTGCGGTCGGGATTACGAATATAATGCTTGCTTTGCAGAATGAAAATATTTTTGTTGATAAATTAACAAGACTCTATAATCGTTATTATTTAGAAAGAATTGTTGGGGAACTGCGAAATAAAAAGAATATTGCTATCATGATGCTTGACATGAATGGCTTTAAGGAAATTAACGATAATCTTGGACATTCTCAAGGCGATGATGCTTTGTTCACGGTGGCCGAAATATTGCAATCCACGATAGGCTCTTTGGGTACGGCTATCCGTTACGCGGGCGATGAATTTGTGGTTGTGCTCAATACGGATAGCGAAGAAATTGCAGAATCTTGCCGAAATCGTATCAAGAAAAATTTAGTGGATTTTAACGAGAGCGGAATTAAGAAATATCAGTTGTCGGTTTCGATTGGAATTGGAATTTTCGACTTGAAGAAAAGTAGCTTTGATGAAATTCTTGAAATTATAGATAAAAGAATGTATGACGATAAAAGGGCGTTTTACTCATCAAAACAGCACGATAGACGTTATTACCGCTAATTATTTTTATGGAAAACGCCGGTTCTTGACCGGCATTTCTTCTATTTATCCCAATTGATTTCTAGTGCTTGGATCAATGAATCCAGACGCTTTGTCAGTTTTTCTGCACCTTTGTACGAAAGATGGTCGCAGTTGAATGCTTTTTCGTCATCGTAGTCATGGCTTCCCATTTTATTTTCGTCCATCAGTATAAAATGAGAGTATTTTTCTTCGTATTTTTTGATGCGCTTTATCATTTTCTCTGCTACAGAACGGCGTAATCCGTAGCGTCCGAAAGCGCCTGTTTCCTTATAGTCCGGAGATTGCGGAAAGATGATTCCGATGAGGTGAATTTTTTTGCTTTCGGCTTCCTTGACGATATCCTCGATTTCTTTAACTAGCGCTTCTTCTGGGTTTGACAAGATTCCGTCCATGTACGTGGAATCCACATATACGGGGCTTCCTTGCCATCCTGCATCTGGCGTGTATTTGTAGCCGAGTCTTTCTTGTTCGTCTTGACGGCTTTGCTCGTCGGAACCGTAAGAATCGTGAGTCAGTTCGTACAAGCCTTGGGGATACCCGTCTTTCCAAAAATCATGGGCTTCGTCATAGACAAATCCCGTAGATTTTAGACAAATGTAATCCCAATAATTGGCCGTGTCGTAATACCGCTGGAAGATAATATCTAAGTCAAGTGAGACGGCGACGACTTTTAATTTGGGCAATAAATTGACTCCGTAGTTTAGCAGAAGACGTTTTGCGACTGATAAATCAACAGCGGGATTTGCTGCGTTGATGGAAAAAATTCCTTTTCTCTTGTTTAACACAAGTGGACTTATTCCCGCCCATGATCTTGAAGAACCGGATACGAGAACATTGATGGAATCGCGATATTTATAGAGCATTTCCAAATCGTAGCGCGTGTTCATGGGACTTAAATCTCCTGTGAACGGGGAGTTGAGTTCGTACATGCCGGCGCTATCGACGTTCAGCGTTGTTTCGAAATTTTGCAGTGTGCCGGTCCATAATTCCGGGTGCCACAGTTCCGCTCCGCTTGCGATTTCCGTGATGCTGGAATCCTTCGTGTTGACGAGTACGATTTTGGTGTGGTAGCCGTCTGCGTTTTGGAGTGTTGCTGTGGCGAGGTTAGAACTGTTGCGGACCCATTCTGTATGGTCGAATGTGTAGCCCTTGGGGGCCGGAATCATTTTTACAAGTTTTCCGGTGCTGTCCGCAATTAATAGTTGCTCGTGCACTGAATATTTGCTGCCGGCGAAATCCTTTCCGGTTTTGCTTGCAAAATCAAGGAATAGCGTTTGCTTTGTAATTTCCGAGAGCGAAGCGTTGCAAGCTTGTTCTTTGTTGTACCACGTTTTGTTTTTGCCGTTTACGTTTGCGCGGAGCAAGCGAGCTCCTGAAACGGCGAGTTTGCCGTCTTTACTTACGCCTCCATTGAATGTGCCTTCAAAAATCTTTTTGGGTGTACCGAATTTTCCTTTGGCAAAAGAGACGCTCCATGTGGATTCTTTTTTCCAATTGGTTTCGTCGGAGTTGTCGTCTGCGCTTGTGACGTAAACGATTTGGGTGTCGGCATCGACGACCCGCCAACGCGGAATTGCAGCGCTTTTGACATTGAGTTTTATTTTTTTTGCATGAACGGAATCAACGCTTTGTACGTAAATTTCCGATGTTCCGGGAATGCCTTCGTACTTTGTTGAATATGCGACAAATTTTCCGTCCGGCGATAGTGTGGGGTGGTAGGCGTTAGGCGTATTTTCGATATCCTTGACAATGGGTTTCCCGTTTGCGAAATTGATAAAGGCTATATTGCCGGTTTCATCGTTGCGGAAAACAAGCTTGTTGAGGTGTGTCTTTGTGGATTTTTTTAATTGTGCGGATGTCGATAGAACATTGATGGGCTGCGTTGTTAAGCTGCCTTTTGTGTTCATCCATACTGCATTAGGAATTTTGCCGAAGGCAAGTCTAAATCCGATGTAATATGTTCTTGTTGAAGAGGTGACTGTGTAAACGTCGCTGCGGTTGTCGAGGGATATTTTGGAGGCTTCGTTGCGGATGCTTCCGCCTTTGACGACTCGTTCGCCGATGTTTCCTCCGTCTGGCGCGCCTGCATAATTTGCAATGACCGTGTCTTGAAATTCTCCCATCCAGTCGTTGACCCATTCCATGGCGTTCCCTGCAAAATCGCAGAATCCGTTAAGCGTGTCTGCGGTGCAAGAGAGATGCATTGTATAGCCCGATTTTTCGACAGTCCAGGCGTTTTGTGGTGCCCAGCTTTGTAATGCGACTAACGTCCATTCTGCTTCTGTGGGGAGTCTGTATGCGTCACGGTCGGCATGGAATTCGTAACCCACCATGCCCGTGCAGTGCCCTTCGGAATCAAAGGCGGCGCTAGTATAAGTGTATGCGGTATCTAGATTTTCACTTTTGCTTTTTTCGTTGGCGAAAAGGATGGCGTCATAGAAGGTTATATCTGCTATAGGGATTTCGGGATCTTTGCAAGATGTATTTTTTATAAACTTTGCGTATTCCCCACATTTGACTTCGTGCTTGCCGATAGAAAAATTATAAGTAAATTCAACAGTGAGCTTGGAATTTAGCTTTACAGTAGAATCTTTAGGGGATACAAGTATCATGTCGGCATGTTTTGAATCTTCTTGCAGGAAAAAATACGGTGTAGACTGCGATGACGTTCCGTTGTCAGAACAGTACGCTAAAAAACTTGCACAAAGTATTGCAAAAATCCTTTTCATAAAAATTATAATCCCTTTTTTGACAATATAAGATACGTTAACGTTATGGTTCTGTCAAAGATTAAAATGCTTTTTTCGAGATATTTATAAAAAAACCGGGTGTCATAGACCCCGGCGAAAAATTGAATGACGTTAGGCTTCTTTGACAAATTCTTCTTTGCCAGCTCCGCAAATCGGGCAAACCCAATCTTCTGGTAAATCTTCGAAGGCTGTGCCGGGTGCGATGTTGTTGTCGGGATCACCTACTTCGGGGTCGTAGATGTAGCCACAGGGGTCGCATTTGTATTTTGACATGTATTTCTCCTTGCTGAATAGTGTTTTTCCTAATCTATATAATTAAAATCGGGAAATGCAGTTTTTTATATTTTTTTTATGCAAGAGACAACTCGAATTTACATCGCCGATATTTCTGTACTGAAGGATTCTTCTGTTTTTGAAAAATTGCTGAGAACCGTTCCTGAATACCGTCAAAAGAAAGCGATGTCTTTTAAGTTTGCGAAAGGTAAAATGCAGTCGCTGGGGGTTGGACTTTTGCTCCGTAAAGCTTGCGAAGATGCTGGTTTTGCCGGCGCTGATGAACACATCGCGTATGGCGAAAATGAAAAGCCGTATTTGGCGGAATGTCCCGAAATCCAATTTAATTTGTCCCATTCCGGTGAACGCGTGATGGGCGTAATTTCGCCTTTTGAAGTGGGGTGCGATGTCGAAATTATCAAAGGCGACCGCGGGCGGCTTGCGGAACGTTTTTTTAAGCCCGAAGAAACATCTTGGATCAAGCATTTTGAATCGCCTGAATTGCAGTCCGAGGCGTTTTACAGACTGTGGACGCTCAAGGAATGCTATATGAAAGTGACGGGACGCGGCATGTCCTTGATGCCGGATCAATTCACCTTGCATGTTGATGAAAACGAAAATATTTCGCTGGATCATGGCGGAATGCGGCCAGAATACACATTCCGCGAAATAGACTTGCATGACGGCTACCGCTATGCGTATTGTGTGAAGAATAACGGCAAAAACGTACCGCAACAAGTGAACGTAATTGATTTGAACGATGAGCGGTGAGGACGCTCGCCTTGAGCAATGAGCAGTGAGCTGTGAGTACATATTAGGCGGTTTTGCCGCAATCTCAAAGCGAAGCGACCTCATACCTCATGGCTCATACAGCTTTGGATCCTATCGCGTCGGCTTTATACAGTGTTTTGTTAATGTGTATAGTGTAAGGAGGTCCCCGCCTCCGCGGGGATGACAGGCTTCGCCTGCTATAATCGCTCCCCACCAACCACTAACCACCAACCACTTCCTACTTCCTACCGTCTACTTCCTACTAACCTATCGTCTATCGTCTTTCGTCTTTCGTCTTTCGTCTTTCGTCTATTTATACACTCTAATGTAATCAACGAGCATTTCGTTCGGGAATTGCGTGTCATCGACTTCAAATCCGGGCCAGTTTCCGGCGACGGCGACGTTCAATATAAAGAAAAACGGCTTGTGGAATTCTTCGGTGTCGCCAGTGCTATTTTCAATTAAAATTTCGTGGTACATGAAATCATCGACGAACATGCGGATGTATTTTTCGTCCCATGTAAATTTGTACGTATGGAATTGCGTGATGTCTATTTCATGCTTTTGGTCGCGGTAGTTGCCGGTGTTGTTGCCGTAGGTCGCGTATTCTGTGCCGTTCGCCCAGTGGTTTGTGCCGTAGACGATGTTTTCGCTATTGACGGCTTCGATGATATCGATTTCGCCACAAGCGGGCCAGCCGACGGTATCGAAGTTTTCGCCGAGCATCCAGAAGGCGGGCCAGATTCCCTTGCCTGTCGGGAGTGCAATGCGGGCTTCTACGGTGCCGTACTTGAATGCGAACTTGCCCTTGGTGAGCATGCGTGCCGAGGTGTATTTGGAGCCTTTGTAGTCTTCTTTTTGCGCACGGATATGCAGGATGCCGTCCTTGATGTAGGCGTTTTCTTTGCGGTCCGTGTAGTATTCCCATTCGTTGTTGCCCCAGCCGCTCGAACCCGTGCCGATGTCGTAAGTCCATTTGCTATTGTCGATTTCGTCGCCGTCGAATTCATCGTTCCAGAAGTACTGTGAACCGCTTGAGAGATCCTCGATCGGGGTCGATGATGACGAGACGGAAAGGGTCGAGGATGACGAGACGGAAAGGGTCGAGGATGATGACGACGGTTTGTCATTCTGGAGGCTCGAAGAGCCTACGGAATCCATGCGACTGCTGCTCGATGGATCCTCGATCGGGGTCGATGATGACGAGGGAAAATGGGTCGATGATGACAGAGACGAAACTGTTGAGGATGATGATTCCACAATGCTCGTCGGGGCAAGCGCATTAGAGGAATCGTCGGAACACGCCGCTAAGATGAAAAAAATGCTTGCGGCAATCGGTGCGAAAATCTTGTAATTACAAACCATAACCAAACCGTCCCTTATAAAATAATTATGTGTTCGGGTCTTCGGGGTGGACGCGTGCAATCACGCCGACGGTTGCGCGAGTCGCTTTTACCAAATCTGCTGGGGCCACTTTCAACTGGAGTCCACGTTCGCCTGCGCTCACGTAAATGTACGGGAACTGCATTGCCGTTTCGTGAATGAAAATGGGGAAGTTCTTCTTGAGTCCAAGCGGACTGCAACCACCACGAATATAACCGGTAAGCGGGGTCAAATCCTTGAGCGGAACGGTGTCGATTTTTTTGTTGCCGCTGACTTTTGCCGCTCCCTTCAAATCCACTTCGAGGTTCCCCGGGACTACGCAGACGAGGTAGCCGATTTTGTCGCCATGGACGAGGATTGTCTTGAAAACTTGGTTGATGTCTTCGCCCAAGCTGTCTGCCACATGCTGAGCCCCTAGATCGTTTTCGTCGACCTTGTAGGGAATAAGCTCGTACGATATTTTTTGACGGTCCAGAATACGTGCTGCGTTTGTCTTTTTGATATCCATAAAATCCTCTTCATGCGGGGCTTGCCCGTGATTATTCCATTTTCAAATATAAATCTTTGCGGGAACAGTTGCAATTACTTATGATGAATGCTAAATTAAATTGGTACTGACGTATGATACGCTAGTGGCAAAGGGCTTTCCATGGATTTGATGAAAATAGATTACGACTTGTTCAAAAGAATCTTGAAAGAGATTCCGTCGAATATTTTTTTCAAGGATACGGAATGCCGGTACGTCTTTTCTACTCATTATTGGCGCCATTTAAAAGGGGCCGATGACCCTTCGTGGGATATTGCCGGTAAAACAGACCTGGAAATTCGCAAGGATAAGGACAATGCAAGACTTGCAATGGAACAGGACCGCGAAATCATGCGCACAGGCAAGGGAACAAGTTACGTTATCGAAATCAATCAAGATGGCGTGACGGAGTTCTTGGAACTCATCAAAAATCCAGTGCGTAACGAAGATGGCGATATCATAGGAATTGTAGGTCTCATCAATGACGTGACCGAAAAAATGATGCTTGAAAAAAAGCTCGAGAAATACGCCCACACCGATATGTTGACGGGGCTTTTCAATCGTGATTATTTGGATGAGTGGATTGCAAATTCCATGAAATCGGAAATGTATCCGTTGTGCGTAATTTCTGCGGATTGTGATGGACTGAAAAAAATTAACAACTCTTATGGTCATGTTGTTGGCGATGAATTTTTAAGGCTTACGGCCTCGCTTTTTCGTGTTGAACTGCCTGAAAAGGCTGTGATGTTCCGTATGGGGGGAGACGAGTTCTTGATTATTCTGCCGAATACGACGCAAGACGAGTGCGACAAATATATAGATAGTATGAATTTAAATTCGCAGTTGATGGTTCTTAAGGGGAAGCCTGTTTGTGTTTCGTTTGGATTTTGCGAAGTGGCATCACCGTCGCTTAGTTTTATGAAAGCTATGGAAATTGCTGATAAACGAATGTATATGGATAAGAATACAAAGCGTGCAAATTCAAATGGTTGATTGCTATTCTTTGGATGATTGATGATTTTAAATAAAGTTTATAAAGCCGTTCTGTTTGGCTATGGCACCATGGGTGCGCGGCATCGGATTTTTTTTGAAAAGTCGGGCGTGCATTTTTTGAAAATTTTTGATGTAAGCGATTTGGAAAAAGATGGAACTTTTCCAATTTCGTTGGTTGAAAAATTCCTTACAAATGAGAAAATTGATTTCGCTGTAATTGCGTCCCCGGCGACAACGCATTATCAGTATGCAAAACTATGTCTTGAACGCAAAATTTCGGTATTCGTAGAAAAACCTTTGGCGGAGTCTGGGTCTTGTGCTCAGGAACTTGTGGATTTAGCACGCCGCAACGATGTTGTGCTTTTTGTGGCTCAGTCGGAATGCTTCAATCCGGTGTTCCTGAACTTCCGCAAGCATTTTGTGGCGGAATTCAATGCGATGAAAGCGAAAGCTTGCGCTGGCGTTGACGCTTGCGGAATTGCAGAAAATAAGGCGAATGTTGCTCCTGTAACGTTGGAATTTCGCCGAGAACATCGTTATTCCGAACGTTGCCGCGATGTGAATGTCGCTTTGGATTTGATGGTGCATGACTTGAGCCTTTGCCTTTCGATGTTCCATTATGAGGACCTGAAAGTTTCTAAGTTTACGCTTCATAAGAACGGCGACCGTGCTCAAATGCAGATAAATGTTGTAAACGGCGATTTTGCTGGAGCTACACTCAATTTTGTCGTTGATAGAAATAGCGAAAACGATGTGCGGACGATTTCTGTAAAATTCACCCGTTTTGCGGGGTGCCCTGCGTCCGATTATTCGGTAAGTCTTGCTCGTTATGACGAAAACGGCGAAGTCGTGCATGTTCCTGATTCGCTTGAAAACGAACACAAGTTTTTCTTGAAGTTGATGGATCACGCATGTGCCGAATGGGGCCGCCGTGCCGCGCAAGCTGCCGCCGATGCCGTGAAACTCGCGACTTTTTAAGGTGTTAGGTTATAGGTTGTAGGTTTTAGGATTAGAATCACGCACTTCGTGCATCCGTTATAGGGCGGCAACACCGCAGCCTCAATTGAAAATGCAAAAAAGTGAAAATGCAAAAAAGTCCGCGACTCTCATCGCGAACTCTTCTGTAATAACGTTTTAACCTGCGGCTACTTTCGTCTTTCGTCTGTAGGACCGCAGGTCCGTTCTTTCGTCTAAGCTTACAGCTCAATGCTGCACGGCTTGGCGTTCCAGATTTCTTCGGCGTACTGCTTGATGGTACGGTCAGAACTGAACTTGCCCATGCGAGCGACGTTGAGGATTGCCATTTCTGCCCAGTGCTTCTTGTCCTGGTAAGCTTCGGCAACCTTCTTCTGCATATCCACATAGCTACGGAAGTCTGCGCAGAGCATGTACGGGTCATGCGACAAGAGCTTTTCTGCAATGTGCTTGAAGGTTTCCGGATGGTCGGGGCTGAAGAAGCCAGAACCGATGAGGTCAATCACGCGGCGAAGATCGTCGTCCTGGTTGTAGAAGTCACGCGGACGATAGCCCTTAGCGAGAAGGTCCGTCACTTCTTCAACAGTGAGACCGAAGATGAAGATGTTGTCGTCACCGACTTCTTCCTTCATTTCCACGTTAGCGCCATCGAGCGTACCGATGGTGAGAGCGCCGTTCAAAGCAAACTTCATGTTGCCCGTGCCCGAAGCTTCGGTACCGGCGGTAGAAATCTGTTCGGAAAGGTCTGCTGCCGGGATGATCTTTTCGGCGAAGGACACGCGGTAGTTCTCGAGGAACACCATCTTGAGCTTGCCCTTGCATGCCGGGTCAGCGTCGATGATGGCGGCGACGGCGTTAGCAAGGCGGATAATCTGCTTTGCCATCCAGTAACCCGGAGCGGACTTACCACCAATCATGATGGTACGCGGCATGATTTCCTTGCCGTCCTTCACTTGGATGTAAAGGTGGATGGCGTGGAGGATGTTCAAGAGCTGGCGCTTGTATTCGTGAATACGCTTGACCTGCACGTCGAAGAACGTGTCCGTATCGACATCGACATTCTGTGTTGCCTTGAGGTACTTGGCGAGGCGTTCCTTGTTCTGCTTCTTGACGGCCATGAACTTCTTCTGGAAGTCTGCGTCCTTGGCGAACTTTTCGAGCTTCTTCAAGTCGTCCAAATCCTTGACCCAGGATTCGCCAATCTTAGAAGTGATGAGTTCGGACATAGCCGGGTTTGCCTTGCGGACCCAACGACGCGGCGTCACGCCGTTCGTCTTGTTGTTGAACTTTTCAGGCCACAGTTCGTAGAAGTCCTTGAAGAGCGTCGTCTTGAGGAGGTCGGAGTGGAGAGCTGCCACACCGTTCACGGCAAACGAACCTACGATGGAGAGGTAAGCCATGCGGATCATCTTGCAGCCGCCTTCTTCGATGAGGCTCATGCGGGCGAGACGTGCGTTGTCGCCCGGCCACTTGATGGAGACCATGCGGAGGAAACGAGCGTTGATTTCGTAAATAATCTGGAGGTGACGCGGCAAGAGCTTTTCGAACAAGCTGACCGGCCACTTTTCAAGAGCTTCCGGCATGAGCGTGTGGTTCGTATAAGCGAACGTCTTGGTGACGATATCCCATGCTTCGTCCCATTCGAGATTTTCGATGTCGAGGAGGATACGCATCATTTCGGCAATGGAGATAGCCGGGTGCGTGTCGTTCAACTGGATGGCGACCTTTTCCGGGAAGAGCTTCCAGTCGTTGTTGTGGAGCTTTTTGAAGCGCTTGATGATGTCTTGCAAAGAAGCGGAGCAGAGGAAGTACTGCTGTTTGAGGCGGAGTTCCTTGCCGTTCATCGAAGCGTCGTTCGGATACAGGACCTTCGAAATCGTTTCGGAAAGTTCCATGTCCTGCACGGCGGCGATGTAGTCACCGTTGTTGAAGTAGCTGAGGCCGAAATCGTCAGCGGACTTGGCACTCCAGAGGCGGAGGTTGTTCACCGTGTTGTTCTTGTAACCCGGAATCGGCGTATCGTAGGGGAGGGCCATCACGTAGTCCTTCGTTTCCCAACGGTTGCGGAGTCTGCCCGTTTCGTCCATCCAGCTTACGACGTAGCCGTAGAACGGAACCTTGATAGCGTTAGCCGGGCGGGCGATTTCCCACGGGTTCGGGAGGCGCAGCCAGTTGTCCGGCTGTTCTTCCTGTTCTCCGTTCACAATCTTCTGGCTGAACATACCGTATTCGTAGCGGATGCCCATGCCGGTCGCCGGGAGTTCGAGCGTTGCCATGGAGTCGAGGAAGCAAGCGGCCAAGCGGCCAAGACCGCCGTTACCGAGACCCGCATCGACTTCCTGTTCGCGGAGTTCTTCGAGCGTCATGCCGATTTCGTCAAGAGCTTCGGTGACGGCACTTTCGACATCGAGGTTCAAGACGGAGTTGCCGAGCGTGCGGCCAATCAAAAATTCGAGAGACAGGTAATAGACGCGTTTCACGTCCTTTTCGTAGTAGGTGTTCTGCGTCTTGATCCAGCGGTCAACAAGACGGTCACGCACGGCGTATGCCACGGCGAGGAACTTTTCGTGATCCGTTACCGTGTATTTGCTACGGGCGAGCGTGTGGTGGATGTGGTCGGTAAATGCCTTGCGGAAAGCTTCTGCATCGGTACCGAGCACGGTGATGTCACTTGCGTTTTTGGTTGTTTTAGCCATAAATACGACCTATCCTGGTTTAAAATTATACCCGTTAAAGTTTAGAAATTTTTACGCGATTTGGAAAGTATAACAAGACATTTATTGTGTTTGACGTGATAATTAAACAAAAATGCTACGGTCTTTCGCGATTCTTCTAAAAATCTGTAGTTATTGGTTCCCATCTTACCTGTTGACGGAAATCATTCGAAATTCAAATTCGGCAGCTGTCAAAAAAATTTTTCGTTTCCTGTAAAATTATATTATACTTATTATATGGCAATTTACTCAAAATCATTGATTTCAATATTATCCATAATAGGGGCCGTTTTGTGCGCTTGTTCCGATAATGCGAACAATTTTGATTTTGAACAATTAAAAAAAATTGATAACACAGCATCCTCGCTTTCTGTACAATCTTCAAGTAGCTCGGATAACGGCAGCTCTAGTAGCCTTGATCACAGCTACTCAAGCCGTTTAGATAATAGTAGTTCAAGTAGTGTGCAACAAATCACAACTCTCAAAAAATCATGCCGTCAAGAAGATATTGAAAATAAATACAAAGATGATCCGCGTGTGAAAAATTTCCGTCTGCTTTATGTCCGTGAGGACGGTATTCTTGACACTGCGTTTTTCCCGTTCGATGAATGTAGATTCAATGATAATTGCACATTTTCTTGTAAGCAGAGACAATGTTGGGAAGATGTCGGCGGTGGGATTAACGTCTATATACGGGACGATTTCTATGTACATTTGACAGCTGACCAAAGAGATGGCGATTTAGGCGCTTATTTCCGTTCTAGTACTGAAAAGTCATTATTGATTGACATTAATTTGGGCGATAGCGCTTTGACGGATTACATCCCAGGTCCGCAAATACCCATGTTGCGTACTGGCATGGTTAGAAATGCACTTTCTAAGTTGCCTTCTAAATCATGTACGACACTTAAATATTTTTCGGGAGATGATTGGAGTAATGATAATTTTTACAAATTAGAGTCAATCGGGTTGCCTGAAGGTATTTTTATTTATTGTAATTCGGAGCATTCTGAAAATGTAAGGCCATATACGCTACTATTTCCTAAAGAAAAAATGGAAATGGTGCAAAAAGATATTTTAGATACAAGCTGGTTAGTTGCTGATTATGAAACTCGTTTTGAACGAGATGAAATTTATAGAAATCTTTATTATGAATATGACGAATTTTACTATGGATATGAGTATTTTTACTATGATGAAATTGAACAGCAGTATTCAATATCGGTGAATGAATTCGGATGTGGAGAGCTTTCTCATTCGTATAAATTTAAACCGGTCACAGGCCCTTGTCAGGGGTGGAGTCCCCCTGTGTCTGCAAAAGAATTTCGTTGTCGGTTATTAAATACTTCGGATCGGGCTCCGACTGGAACTATCCAGTGGAAACTCGTTTATAGAGATCAATTCAATCGTGGTGATACCATTGATATAACTACAACTTTCTCAAAATGAAATTTTGGGGGAGGAAATTAAGCGCCGGGTGAAAATCCGCAACGTGTCGGTGTTCAACAAGATTCGGAACTACATGATAAACAACTTCGGTTCGACAACGAGCCTTACCAACATGCTCGAGGACTTGCGTAAGGACGGCTCCGATATCAAGCGGGAAACCTTGAACAGGTACATTCAAATTTTGGTCGATTCGAAAATTCTCTACGAGTGCAACCGCTTCGATATGAAATCTCGAAGGTCTATCGCTGGCGAGAAGAAATATTATTTGGCAGATGTGGGATTCTACTACGCGACCAATACCGACAACCGTATAAACTACGGCCCCGTCATGGAGAACGTTTTTTATGCCTATGCCAAGTCGAATGGCTATAGTGTAAGTGTCGGGCGCATCGGAAAACTGGAATGCGACTTTATTCTGCAAAAGGATTTTTCGGAATACTGTTACGTGCAGGTTTGCATGACGATGATGGATAGCCAAAAGACCGAGAATCGCGAATATGTCCCGCTGGAGAAAATTCGGGACAACTATGCAAAGTACGTTCTGACCCGAAACGACGTTATTCAGCACAGGAACGGGATTGTACATAGGAACATGCCCGAGATGATGAATGACGGAGAATTGCCGTAGGTTGACTTTGTCTATATTTTGCAAGAGTTTATTTTGGGAGGAACCCTTTATGAAAAAGTTTGCAAGTTTCGTGCTGTCACCCTGGAGCAAGCGAAGCGCTGCGATAGGGGCCACTTTGCTTGTCTTGGCGACAATGCTGGTTGCTTGCGGTGATGACGACAGCAGCGATTTTGCAACACGCCCGAGTGGGGATTCTTCGTCCTCCAGCGTTACACCGAAGTCGAGCGATAGCGAGACAAGTGTGTCCAGTAGTAGTTCTGCGAAATCAAGCAGCAGTTCGGCGAAGTCTTCATCTTCTGTTGCGTCTGTGGAACCATGCAGGACAGACAGTGTGGATGCTTGCGAGTATGGAACATTGACTGACGAACGCGATGGTCAGACTTACAAGACTGTGAAAATCGGTACGCAGACTTGGATGGCGGAAAATTTGAACTACGAGAGCGAGAACAGTTACTGCTATAAGAATTCTAAAGAATACTGTACCAAGTACGGTCGTCTTTACACCTGGGCAGCCGCGATGGACAGCGTGGGAACGTGGAGCGCAAATGGAAAGGACTGCGGCTTTTATAAAGATTGCACGCCGACATACCCGGTTCGCGGTGTTTGCCCTGAGGGATGGCACCTGCCAACAAAAGCGGAATTTGAAACTTTGTTTACCGCCGTTGGCGGCTTCAATAGTGCGGGTGTGATGCTTAAGTCCGCGAGTGGTTGGAATGATTATGAAGGAGAAAATGGCAATGGCTCGGACGCCTTCGCCTTCTCGGCGTTGCCTGCTGGCTACAGGATTCACCTTGGGGATTTCTACGACGAGGGCTACAACGCGTACTTCTGGAGTTCTACTGAGCGCAGTAGCGGCAGCGCGTACTACATGATCTTGTGCAACAACTACGACTATGCGAACTTGGGCTACAACGGCAAGTACTACGGTTTTTCTGTTCGTTGCGCGAAGGATTAGCCGGGGTGTTGCTGGCTTATAGTCAATATTTCTTTAATTTTTCACGATAAATTGAGCCAAAAACGCGTTTATAATTGTATTTTTCATGCGGTACCGAACGATACCTTTAAAAAATGCACAAACTGCAAAAAAAGGTTAAAATATGCAAGTTGATTTGAACAATGTCGATTGGAAGACTCTCCCCTTCGGTTACACTGATACCGATTACAATGTCCGCTGCTACTATCGCAATGGTGAATGGGGCAAGATTGAAGTATCATCTTCCAAGGACATCAGCATCCACATGGCCGCTACTTGCTTGCATTACGGCCAGGAAGGTTTTGAAGGCCTCAAGGCTTACACGGGCAAGGACGGCAAGGTTCGTATTTTCCGCGTCGATGAAAATGCCAAGCGTATGCAGAATACGGCTAACCGCGTTCTCATGGCTGTCCCGCCGATCGAGCTTTTCCGCGAAATGGTCCACACGGTCGTGAAGCTTAACAAGCGTTTTGTTCCGCCTTATGGTTACGGTGCAACGCTCTACATCCGTCCGCTCCTCATCGGTACTAGCGCCGAAGTGGGCGTGAAGCCTTCTGACGAATATTTGCTCATGATGTTCGTGTGCCCGGTGGGTCCGTACTTCAAGGACGGTTTCAAGCCGGTCGATATGATGATCAGCCGCAACTACGACCGTGCAGCTCCGCAGGGTACGGGTACGGTGAAGGTCGGCGGTAACTACGCTGCTAGCCTCCAGTCCCTTGCAGAAGCCAAGAAGCTCGGCTACTCCAGCACGATTTACTTGGATGCCAAGGAAAAGAAGTACATTGACGAATGCGGTCCGGCAAACTTCTTCGGTATCAAGGGCAAGACCTACGTGACCCCGAAGTCCGAATCCATTTTGCCGTCCATTACGAACAAGAGTTTGCAGCAGCTGGCTGAATACCTCGGCTACACGGTGGAACGTCGTCAGGTTCCGTTTGAAGAACTCGCTGAATTCTCCGAAACGGCTGAATGCGGTACCGCTGCCGTGATTACCCCGATCAAGAAAATCGTGGATCCGGTTGCCGGCAGGGAATTTACTTACGGTGACGGCGTGAATCCGGGCCCGGTCTGCACGGAACTCTTCAACAAGTACACGGCTATTCAGTTCGGCGAAGCGGAAGATCCGTTCGGCTGGACTGAAGTTGTGGATGTGTAGTTAGAAGTGCTTAGTGGTTGGTGATTAGTGATTAGGAACTGATCGCTGACTGTGTCATCCTGAGCGGATGGGCGAAGCCCGTAGTCGAAGGATCTAGGGTGACAATGTTGCTGTCATTCTGGAGTGTTGCGAAAGCAACGCGATAGAATCCAAAGAATTTTCCCGCGGAGAAATCTGCGGGATTTTTTTGTTTTTGCAGGAATGGGGAAGTTGATTTTCCTCATAAAATAATATATATTGAAAAAAATGCACTTGCCATAAAAGGAGGAACAGGCTATGGCCTATACAAAATGGTTTGCCCTTTGGTGCTTTGTTATTATGCTTGTTGCTTGTGGGGACAACGGCGGTTCCAGTGTGAACACGGACCCGGCTGAAGAGTCTATTGACGACGAAGGCAAATCGTCTTCCTGCAGCGGTAAGGCGAAATCTTTGTCCAGTAGCAGTAAGATAAAATCGTCATCTAGCAGCATTAAAGCGAAATCATCATCCAGCGATAAGAACTCCTCGTCTGTCAATAAGAATTCTTCGAGCAGTTCCAAATTTGAGATGAAGAACAAGACTATTTCTGGTGTTGCTCAGAAGGGACCGTTCCTCGCCGAATCCGGAGTCAAGCTTTACGAACTGGATCAAAAGACTTTGGCCAAAACAGGACGGGTCTTTTCTGGAAAGGTCAAATCAAATGGTGAAGGTCGGTTCGAGGTGAAGAATGTGGAACTGTCGAGCCCATACGCTCTTCTTGAGGTGAATGGCCGGTTCCGTAACGAGGTGACGGGTGATGTGTCTAGCAATGAAATCACCTTGCGTGCTCTTGTCAATCTTGATGGCCGCGAAGAGGTGAATATCAATCTTCTTACGCATTTGACGTATGAGCGTATTCTTTATCTGTTTGGGACTGGTGTTGATTTTGCTGCGGCCAAGAAACAGGCTGAGTCCGAATTTCTCAGCGCATTTCATGTTAATGACAAATTTGAAAATTTCGAGGACATGAATATTTTTGGCGATAGCGAAGAAGGTGGTGCCCTGCTTGCTATTAGTGTGCTTGTACTTAAGTATTATGGTAATGCGAAACTTGCCGAGTTTCTGGAAACTTTTGCGGCAGATTTTAAGAAAGATGGTACATGGGACGATGAAACCACTAGATACAATGTTGGATCCAGGTATAATTACTGGGCGGATAATGTATTGCGAATCCGTAACAATATTGTGGATTGGAAAATCGGTTCTGTTCCGAAATTTGGAAAGTATATACTCAAGATTAAATGTGGTATTAGTGATTGGATTATCAACTGTTATGAAGTGTGTGATGTTGAAGGAGCCATTATCAATAAATCAGATGATTTTTGGAATATCTGTCTAGATGGTGTATGGTTTAATGCTGGTGCCAATTCTGTGGATACGTATGGATGGGATACTGGTGTTGACGGTGAGCTGCGGAAAAGTGATTTAACAGATAGATATTATAAGTATGATGAAGTTTTAAATGGTTGGGTGGGGCTTGATGTTTATGGTACAGACCGTGACCTTGGACTCAACGGATGTACAAGTAAGCGCGAAGGCGAAATTGGCTTGAGTCCCAAGGATGATATTTATTACGTTTGTAAGCATTTTGTAGATATTGCAGACGGATATGATGAGCGCAAATGGGTGAAAGCGCAAGAAATCGACTTTATTAAACGCGATAAGAAATGTGACAGTGAAGATGTTGGCCGGATTGTTGCCGGAATAGACACGGTTACTAACAAGTATTACTGCACAACAGAGGGTTGGGTGGATCTAAGGACCTGGAGTTTTGGTGTGCCGAAGGAATTCCGTTTTAATCCGGATGTTAATTATGGAAGCCTGACTGACGGTCGTGATGGTAAAACGTACAAGACCGTAAAGATTGGAGACCAGGTTTGGATGGCCGAAAATCTCAATTATGCTGGTGGCGGAGTTGGACATTGCTATGAAGATGTTCCCGAAAACTGCGAAGCGGGTGGGCGCCTTTATAAATGGGATGTGGCAAAGAATGCTTGCCCCGAAGGCTGGCATTTGCCATCAAAGGCTGAATTCGACACATTGTTATCTTTCGTGAAACGTGAATATGAAGAAGAACAATGCAGTTTGGCTGATATGCTTAAGGCCACTAGTGGTTGGGATTATGGCGGTCAAGGTTGCGATAAGACCGGTTTTTCTGCGGTGCCTGCTGGTGGAAAGCATATTGAATCATACCGATCACCGGAATACAATCATGCTGGCTATACCGCGTACTTTTTGACTTCGACTGAATACGATGAGTATTCCGTATATGTTATGCAGCTGAACTTAGAAACGTACACTGGAGGGTCTTTTATGCATTATGTGTATGGGGTGTCTTTAGTATACGATTACGAAAGTACCAGTTTAGAAGGCTGGCCTCATGCATCTACCAAATATTCGGAGTTTTCGGTTCGTTGTCTCAAGGATGCTGAATAACCATAATGAGGTCTGTGCTGAGTGACGTTGGAGAACCCTTAAGATGTTCGCCTTCGCGAACATGACGAATGTAAAATTTCCCGTAGCGTTAGCTGCGGGATTTTTTTGTTTGTAAAAAAGAGGTTTCGGACAACTTCTTTTTGTGAGCCGTTCTTGGTAAATGTCGCCGTGTAGGCGAATGAAGTTGTTTTTTTATGATATAAAAACCGTCTCAACATATTTGATTTTTGTTACGAGAATGTGTTAAAATTACTGCGTTGTGAGCTAGCTTCCATTAATATGGGCTTTTTTCTTATTTCTATGTGTTATGAAAATATTTTTTTTCATTTTCCGTTAAAAAAACGTATCTTTGTGCCCAAATAATTGGAGTTAAGGAATTGAGATGATTTTAGTAAAGGTAAAATCTGGTTTTACCCTTATAGAGCTTATGGTTTACATAGGTTTGCTTGGGGTGATTGTCCTTATTGCTGGTCAAGCGTTTAGCGATAGCGCCAGAATGCATGGGCGCGTGCAAGGGATGATTCGGGCGAATGAAATTGCTGGTAATGTAAGCAATTTGCTTAAAGAAGATATTGCCCAAATGGGTGCGAAGAGCTACGAAGATGCTTCTTCAAAAGAACTTCGAGTAAATGAAGATGTTTATATAAAAGAAACTGATGAGGATTTCTCGTCGTATATCATCACAAAGGATGATGGCGGGACTGGTCTAGACAAACTAACGATGCGCCGTATTCGTTACAAGTCTAGTGGCGATGGCGATTTTGAAGCTGTAGAAGAAGTGACGTGGTTTGTGGAAGACGGCACTCTTAAAAGAACGTGTAAGACCGTTACCGGAACAGAAGATACAGATTACTGTCTAAAAAATGGCTCTAGCCCGGTTTCTATTGCTGCTGGTGTCAAAAAATTTGAAGTGACTGCCGCAGAACCAGGAACAAAGAGTGAATATTCTCATATCTTGCCATCGACGGATCCGGCTATCAAAAATTTTAGATTGGTTCCGCGATATGGTATAGACAACCTTGTATTTTTCTCTGTCAATCCTGCTGAAGGCGGCTCTTCCATAGAACTGTCGGGATTTGCCATCAATTATGATTATGAGAATGAATCGGTTATTGCGGGTGGAAAGAATGCGAATCAGGCTTTTTTTGCCGAAGCGAATGGAGCTGCCGGCAATTGGCAATCTTTGTGCAAAACGGTAACGCTTGATTCCAACGCAGAATACGAACTCTCGTTTTCCATGCCGCATACGGGTGATGGGAGCCGGTTGTTCCGCCCGGGACATGACTTTATGTCTGTCGGGTTCCGGTATAAAAACGATGCCACGCGTCCGAGCGAAATTAGCGATTTTTCCTTTTATCCGCCAACGACGACGGGTACTGCCGAACGTGAGAGAATTTTCCGGTTTAGGGTGAAAAATAAAATTCCTGAACTTTGCCTTGCTTTTACGTTTGCCTGCTATTCTCCAAGTGTTGCCAATGGAAAAATAAAAATTGCAAATGTTGTCTTAAAGAAAGTGGAGTCCGCGAATTATACATTCAGCGGCAATCCAATTGAGATTTCTGAAAAAAGATACGTCAAAGCGATGCGCGTTGATTTATCTGTTGGTGTTAATGGTGAGTCTAGCGATGTTTCTTTAGTCATCCCTGTTCCTAGCAACGGAAGCAACGATTAACGAGGTTCGGTTATGTCTCAATTAAAGAAGGGTGTATCCTTAATAACTGTTCTTATGTTCATGCTCGTGGCGACTATTGCTGCTACGGCTACGTTCAAATGGCTCACTTCTGAGGGCCGCTCTAGTGCGGCCAGATTGCAACGGCAAGAGGCTTATCAAACAGCCCTTGCGGGAATCGATGATGCGCGAGCCTGGATGTCTAACCATGCCAATGACGTTGGCGGTATTGTCAAGCAGTTCTTTGACGGCCAAAAGCCTGTTTCGCTTAATTCCGTATTGCATCCGTTAAACCGTGATGGACAAAGTAATTCTGTATGGTTGACTGCTGTCGATACAATGAATGCCAACATAATCAAACTTAAATTGATTTCGAAAGGCGTCTCTCGTAACGGGACTTCGCATACGGAAGCTGCGATTCTCAATGTCAGTGGTTTGTATCGTGTGAAAGTGCCCCAAGAAGATTTGACTATTTCTTTCAACAAGGCTTTCCATGGCGGCAGCGAAGGTATCACGGGCGATGATGCTATTGGTTCGGGAAACATTAATGGAAACTGGACTTACAGTAACAATCCTAAAATCAATGGAGACATGATTGTTACTGGTTTTGCCGAATATGGCTCTGCCATGAACCACTATGGCGATTTTTACTTAGGGGGAGATTTAAAAAATACATCGGGTTCGACCACATACGGGTCGGCACCTCCGTATGATACAGTGGTTGTTTACATTGGTGGAAATGTATCATGTGCGAATGGTCAGCATATAACAGTATATGGTGATTTATGGGTGAGGGGGGATATTAGCAAAGACTGTAAAGTATATGTTTCAAGGAATTTTACTTTAGACGGGCATATTATCAGAGATAACGATTATAATGTGGAAGTGGGGTGGAACTGGGTGTTTACCAACCGGAATAACAAAGTCGGACAGCTTAGACCTCCTGAGGAACAGCTTGATATTGGACATGATTTCCCGAATAACAATACAAAATTTAGTGTCGGTAAAAATTTGTATTTACCATATAAAATAAAAGCCCATTGTAGTGACGGTAATAATTGTGGGGACAAAGATGGAAAACGTGGATTTGTTGTAGGTGGCGATGTTTACCAATACAAAAATTCGCCCTTTGTTATAGAAACGCAAAGTGGCCATAAAGTTTATGATTTTGGCGAGACCCTGTTTGAATATGGTGTCTATATGGACGGTTACACTCGTCCCTTTGATAATCGGGATTTTTGTAGTGATGACAAAACGAACTGTAAAAGAGGTCGTATTTTCTCTTTTAACCTAGTTTCCGCAGTAACTCCGATATAATTTATTCAAATCCCTTTTGATGCAAGTAAAATAAAGTGTTGCGGAGGGGTTTAAAAATAGCCGTTTTTCATCTAAATTGATGATTGCGAAAAC
>Ga0129307_1001217_pt1 | contig 29613 bp, 25 predicted proteins | sample P1105metagenome_FD_94437 | JGI IMG/M metagenome (GOLD analysis project Ga0129307, IMG submission 94437) | Capybara group fecal microbial communities from Wisconsin, USA - P1105 metagenome | ecosystem: Host-associated > Mammals > Digestive system > Large intestine > Fecal | place: USA: Wisconsin...
CTGGACGCTGTCTACGCAGCCTGACGGCTGCGGCAACCTCGCTCACGGATAGATCCTGCGGCTCCATCCGTGACCAAGGTTTTTACCACGGGGTGTCCAACTTGTTATTGCAATTTGCGGCTTAAAAATACAAAAATTTTAAAATTCAAAAATCTATCCATTTTACAAAGACTTAACAAAGGCATGGTGACGGATTTGACGTTGGGGCCGCTATACTGAGAGCGTACCGAACGAAAGGTCACAAAACGAAATTGAATAAGGAGATTCAAACTGATGAAAAAACATGTTTTGACTCTGCTGGCCCTGGCTCTGACCGCCAGCATCCTGGCCGGCTGCGGCAGCAGCACCGGCGATTCCACGTCCACCGGTTCTGCGGCCGGTACCCAGTCCGCCGCTCCCGCGGAGCTCAGCGGCAGCGTTTCCACCAACGGCTCCACCTCCATGGAGAAGGTCATCGGCGCCATCAACGAGCAGTTCATGCTGGACAACAAGGGAGTTACCGTTACCTATGACGCCACCGGTTCCGGCACCGGCATTGAGGCCGCATCCAACGGCACCTGTGACATCGGTCTCAGCTCCCGGGCTCTGAAGGATGAGGAGAAGGCCAATGGCCTGACCGGCACCACCGTGGCGCTGGACGGCATCGCCGTCGTGGTCAACGCCGCTTCTCCCGTGGCGGACCTGAGCGTTGAGCAGATCGCCAAAATCTTCACCGGTGAGATCACCGACTGGAGCGAGGTGGGCGGCGCCGCGGGCCAGATCGCCTGTATCGGCCGGGAGGCCGGCTCCGGCACCCGGGATGGCTTTGAGTCCATCACCGGCACCAAGGACTCCTGCAAGCTGGCCCAGGAACTGACTTCCACCGGCGCTGTCATTGAGGCTGTGAAGAACAACGCCAACGCCATCGGCTATGCGTCCCTCTCCTCCGTAGAGGGCCAGGAGGGCATCAAGGCCGTCACCGTGGAGGGCGTGGAGTGCTCCGAGTCCACGGTCCTGGACGGCAGCTATGTGATCCAGCGCCCCTTTGTCCTGGTGACCAAGGACGGCGCGCCCCTGTCCGACGCGGCCCAGGCCTGGTTTGACTTCGCCACCTCCACCGCGGCCAATGATCTGATCAAGGCCGCCGGTGCCGTGCCTGTTGCAAAATAAAGACCCTCTCATGGAGCAAGCCTCCGCCCAATTCCCCGGGCGGAGGCCTGCCCGTCAGCAAGTGAAGGAGGAACTATGGAAAGAGCAATCAAGATTCCCAGCACGGCTCCCAGCGTCCAGAATGACCCGGCGGATGGCCGGACCCCCAAGACCCGGGGCGCCAAGGACGCCCTGGAGCTGCTGATGCATCTGATTTTCCTGCTGTGCGGCATCGTGGCGGTGGCCTTTGTGCTGTTCATCAGCATTTACCTCATCATCTCCGGCGTTCCCGCCATCCGGGAAATCGGCCTGGTGGACTTCCTGTTCGGCAAGGTCTGGGCCCCCACCGCCACCACCACCGAGCCGTCCTTCGGGATTCTGCCCTTTATCCTCACCAGCGTCTACGGCACCGCCGGGGCTATCCTCATCGGTGTGCCGGTGGGGCTGATGACCGCCATCTTTCTGGCCAAGGTGGCCAATCCCAGGCTGGCCGCCGTGGTTCACACGGCGGTGGAGCTGCTGGCGGGCATCCCCTCCGTGGTCTACGGTCTGGTGGGCATGATCGTATTGGTACCCGCCATCCAGAAGGCCTTCAATCTCAGCTCCGGCGCCTGCCTGCTGGCTGCCATCGTTGTGCTGGCCATTATGATCCTGCCCTCCATCATCAATGTCTCCGAAACGGCCCTGAAGGCCGTGCCGAAAGAGTATGAGGAGGCCTCCCTGGCCTTGGGCGCCACCAAGATCGAGACCATCTTCCGGGTGACGGTGCCCGCCGCCCGCAGCGGCATCGCCACCGCCATCGTGCTGGGTGTGGGCCGGGCCATCGGCGAGGCCATGGCCATCATCATGGTGGCGGGTAACGTGCCCAACATGCCGGGCCTGTTCACCTCCGTCCGCTTCCTCACCACCGCCATCGCCTCGGAGATGTCCTACGCCTCTGTGGGCAGCCTGCAGCGGCAGGCCCTGTTCTCCATCGGTCTGGTGCTGTTTCTGTTCATCATGCTCATCAACGTGCTGCTGAACGCCTTTATCAAAAACAAGAAGGAGGCCTGAGCCATGGAAAAGCTGTCCCCCCGCCGCCAGGTCTATGACAGGGGCCTGCGGGTGCTGCTGTACTTCTGTGCCGGCATCACCTGCGCCCTGCTGATCTTCCTCATCGGCTATATCTTCTACCGGGGCCTGGGCAACATCACCTGGGAGCTGCTGACCACCCAGACCAGCTACCTCAAAAACACCATCGGCATCCTGCCCAACATTCTGAACACCCTTTACATCATCTTCCTGTCCATGGTCATCGTCCTGCCCCTGGGGGTGGGCGCCGCCATCTATTTGACCGAGTACGCCTCCAACCGCAAGCTGGTGGCGGTCATTGAGTTCGCCACCGAGACCCTGACCGGCATCCCCTCCATCATCTTCGGCCTGGTGGGCATGCTGTTCTTTCTGCAGCTGTGCGGCTGGCAGGCGGGCATCAAGGCCGGCGGCCTGACCCTGGTGATTATGATTCTGCCCACCATCGTCCGCACCACCCAGGAGAGCTTGAAGACCGTGCCCCAGGCCTACCGGGAGGGCTCCCTGGCCCTGGGCAGCGGCAAGTGGCACATGGTTCGCACCGTGGTGCTGCCCAACGCCGTGGACGGCATCGTCACCGGCTGCATCCTGGCCGTGGGCCGCATCGTGGGCGAGTCCGCCGCCCTGCTGTTCACCGCCGGCTTCGGCCTGGTGCTGAACGACTTCTTCACGGCGCTGAACTCCTCCTCCGCAACCCTGACGGTGGCGCTGTACGTTTACGCCAACGAGCGGGGCGAGACCGGCGTGGCCTTCGCCATCGCCGCCATTCTGATGATTCTGACCTTCTGCATCAACATGGCCGCCAACTTTGCCGGCCGGAAGCTCAAAAAGTAAGTAAAAGAAAAGGAAATGGTGCCATGTCTGCCATCATGCAAGCAAAGGACCTGAACCTGTGGTACGGCGACCACCAGGCCCTCCGCAACATCAACATCGACATTCCCGCCAATCAGATCACGGCCCTCATCGGCCCCTCCGGCTGCGGCAAATCCACCTTCCTCAAGACCCTGAATCGAATGAACGACCTGGTGCCCGGCTGTCGCATCGAGGGAGAAATCCTCTACGCCGGTACGGACATCTATGACCCGGCGGTGGACACCACCTGGCTGCGCAAGCAGATCGGCATGGTGTTCCAGAAGGCCAATCCCTTCCCTATGAGCATCTACGACAACGTGGCCTACGGCCCCCGGACCCACGGCACCCGCTCCAAGGTACTGCTGGACGAGATCGTGGAGCGGTCTCTCCGGGACGCGGCCATTTGGGACGAGGTAAAGGACCGGCTGAAGACCAGCGCCCTGGGCCTGTCCGGCGGCCAGCAGCAGCGGCTGTGTATCGCTCGGGCCCTGGCCGTGGAGCCGGACATCCTGCTGATGGACGAATCCACCAGCGCCCTGGATCCAATTTCAACTTCCAAGATAGAAGACCTTGCGGTGGAGCTGAAAAGCAAGTATACTGTCATTATGGTGACGCACAATATGCAGCAGGCCACCCGTGTCTCCGACAAAACGGCCTTTTTCCTGCTGGGCGAGCTCATTGAGTTCGGCGATACGGAGCAGATCTTCTCCAATCCCAGAGAGAAAAAGACCGAGGACTACATCACCGGACGGTTCGGTTGAGGGAGGCGGAACTATGCGTGACCGGTTTAACGAGCAGCTGGACCAGCTGCACATCGAATTGATTCAAATGGGCGCCCTGTGTGAGGACGCCATCTCCGCTGCGGCGGAGGCACTGATCAAGCGGGACGCCTCCCTGGCGGAAAAGGCCCGAGAGGCCGAGCGGGAGATCGATCAGAAGGAGCGGGACGTGGAGGGCCGGTGCCTGAAGCTTCTGCTCCAGCAGCAGCCGGTGGCCAGGGACCTGCGGGAGATCTCGGCGGCGCTGAAAATGATCTCCGACCTGGAGCGTATCGGCGACCAGGCGGCGGATATCGCCGAGCTGGCGCCCTACGCGTCGTCGGCGGACGCCGGAAATATGCGCTGCATCGGCGACATGGCCCGGTACGCCTGCCGCATGGTGACGGACAGCGTGGACTCCTTTGTCCGGCGGGACCTGGAGCTGGCCCGCACCGTCTGCCAGGAGGACAACCAGATGGACGCTTTGTTTGAGCAGGTAAAGCATGAGCTCATCGGCCTGATTGCCGCCGACGCCGCCAAGGGGGAGCTGAGCCTGGACCTGCTGATGATCGCCAAGTATTTCGAGCGCATCGGCGACCACGCCACCAACGTGGCCGAGTGGGTGGAATACTCCCTGACAGGCGTCCACCCGTCGAATAACTGAAGAGGGGACGGCGTCCCCTCTGAAAAACAGAGGAGGACGGTTTGATGCTGACCTATGAGGATGTGAAGAACAACGAGGCCATCCGCGTGTATATCCAGCGGGCGGACGAGTCCCTCAGCGCTCTGGGGTTCACGGAGCACAGCTTCGCCCATGTGACGAGAGTGGCGGAGACGGCGGGCTATATCCTGTCCACTCTGGGCTATCCGGAGCGGGACGTGGAGCTGGTGAAGATCGCCGGGTGGCTCCACGACATCGGCAATCTGGTGAACCGCATCGACCACTCCCAGTCCGGCGCCGTCATGGCCTTCCGTATCCTGGACAACCTGAACTGCGACCCGGCGGACATCGCCACCATCGTCACCGCCATCGGCAACCACGACGAGGGCACCGGTGTGCCGGTGAACGCCGTGGCGGCGGCCCTGATTCTGGCGGACAAGTCCGACGTCCGCCGTTCCCGGGTCCGCAGCAAGGATACCCTGCACTTCGACATCCACGACCGGGTGAATTACTCCGTCACCAAATCCGTGCTGAAGATCAACGAGGAGCACAGCCTCATTAAGCTGAAGCTCAGCGTGGACACCCACTACGGCTCCGTGATGGATTACTTTGAGATTTTCATGGACCGCATGGTCCTGTGCCGCAAGGCGGCGGAGAAGCTGGGGCTGCAGTTCAAGCTGATGATCAACGAACAGCAGCTGATCTGAGGGCCGCGCCCCTCGGGGCCCCATCCCCGGCACCGGCCGGATACATAGGAGGTACTTTATGATCTACTTACTGGAAGACGACGCCAGCATCCGGGACTTTGTCATCTACACCCTGAACAGCCAGGGCATGGAGGCCCAGGGCTTCGCGGAGCCCTCCTCTTTTTGGAAGGCCATGGAGGAGCAGATCCCCTCGCTGCTGCTGCTGGACATCATGCTACCGGAGGAGGATGGCCTGACCATTCTGAAAAAGCTGCGCGCCAGCGCCCGCACAGCCAAGCTGCCCATCATTCTGCTGACGGCCAAGAGCACGGAATACGACAAAGTGCTGGGACTGGACGGCGGCGCCGACGACTATGTGGCCAAGCCCTTCGGCATGATGGAGCTGCTGTCCCGCATCCGGGCGCTGCTGCGCCGGACGGAGCCGGAGGAGGAAGTTCTGTCCCGGGGCAAGCTGCGGGTGGTGCCCGCCAAGCACACCGTCCAGGTGGATGGGGAGAACGTGACGCTGACCCAGAAGGAGTTTGAGCTGCTGTGTCTGTTTCTGCGGAACCCCGGCACGGTGTTCTCCCGGGAGCAGCTCATCAGCCAGGTCTGGGGCTATGAGTTCACCGGCGAGACCCGGACCGTGGACGTTCATATCCGGACGCTGCGGCAGAAGCTGGGCCCCTGCGGCGACTGTGTGGAGACGGTCCGGGGCTACGGCTATAAAATCGGCGAATAACACGGCGGGCCCGCGAAAACGCTGGCCTGCAGATACCGCCCGGAGGCGCTTCTCCGGGGAGTAAGCCGCCTCCGTGAAGCCGGGGGCGAAACAGGAGCGTACATATTATGACGAAACGGATTTTTCGTTCCATTCTGACAGTTTCTCTGGCGGCCCTGCTGGCCTGCCTGGTGCTGATCGTCGGCGTTCTCCACGCCTATTTTGAGGACCGGGTGGAGCTGGAGCTGCAGCATCAGACCGCCTACATCGCCCAGGGCGTAAAAAACGAGGGGCTGGACTATTTCACCGGGCTGATCTCGGACAGCCGTATCACCTGGGTGGACTCGGACGGCACCGTCCTTTACGACAACCGGGAGGACGCCGCCGCCATGGAGAACCACGCTGACCGGCAGGAGATCCGGGAGGCGCTGGAAACCGGCTCCGGACAGGCCGCCCGGTATTCCAACACCCTGTCCCAAAAGACGATTTATTACGCCCTGCGGTTGGAGGACGGGACAGTGCTGCGGGCCTCCACCACTCAGTACTCCGTCTGGCTGCTGGTGCTGCAGGTGCTCCAGCCCCTGGCCGTGGTGATTCTGGCCGCCTTTATCTTTGCCGGAATCATGGCCTCCCGGGCGGCCCGGCAGATTGTGGAGCCCATCAACAGCATCGACCTGACCAACCCCGGCGAGGAAGTGTACTATGATGAGCTGACCCCGCTGCTGGCCAAAATCCGCAGTCAGAACCGGCAGATCGACCGGCAGATGGCCCAGCTGAGCCGGCGGCAGGAGGAGTTCACCGCCATCACGGAGAATATGGAGGAGGGCTTTCTGGTGCTGGATACCCGCACCCATGTCCTCTCCCACAACGGCGCGGCCCTGGGATTGCTGGACGCGGAGGGCCTGACAGTGGGGCCGGAGACCAGCGCCTACAGCCTGAATCGGGAGGCGGGCTTCCGCCGTTGCGTGGAGGAGGCCCTGGCGGGCCGCCGCAGCGAGCAGATGCTGGAACGGGGAGACCGCTGCCTGCAGGTTATCGCCAGCCCGGTGTTCCAGGACGGCCATCTCAGCGGCGCCGTGCTGGTGATTCTGGACGTGACGGAGAAGGAGCAGCGGGAGGGACTGCGCCGGGAGTTCACCGCCAACGTCTCCCATGAGCTGAAGACCCCCCTGACCTCTATCCTGGGCACGGCGGAGATCCTGCAGAACGGCCTGGTGAAGCCGGAGGACATCCCCCACTTCGCCGGGAACATCCATCGGGAGGCGGGCCGGCTCATCGCCCTGGTCAACGATATCATCCGCCTCAGCCGCCTGGACGAGGGCGGCCCCATCGCCGACTGGGCGGACTGTGACCTGTACGGCATGGCGGGCAACGTGTTGGAGCAGGTGCGCCCGGCGGCGGAGGGCAAGGGCGTGACGCTGGAGCTGCGGGGAGAGCCTGTTCAAATTCACGCGGTGCCTCAGATTCTGGAGGAAATCGTCTACAATCTGTGCGACAACGCCGTGAAGTACAACCGGGAGGGCGGCAACGTCACAGTGACGGTGACAGACGGGTCGGATACGGCCCGGATCTCCGTGGCCGACACGGGCATCGGTATCCCGCCCGAGGCCCGGCAGCGGATTTTCGAGCGGTTCTACCGGGTGGACAAGAGCCATCCCACCGGCGGCACAGGCCTGGGATTGTCCATTGTGAAGCACGGGGCCGCCTACCTGGGGGCTGCCGTGGAGCTGAAGAGCGAGGTGGGAAAGGGCAGCGAATTCCTGCTGACCTTCCCGAAAACCGGCAAGTGACGGATAAGCGGAAAACCGGGAGCGGCCCTTTGGGGCTGCCTCCGGTTTTCTTTTGCGAAAAAACGGAATTATATTGCAGAAGGCATCCTTTTTGGGGAGAATGTGGTATCATAAGAAAGAATACATGACCACCGGAAAGCCGGAAATTTCATAGGAAATCACTGGGCTTGCTGTTGACATCCAGGGAAATTTCCGGCAAAATAAGAGCGTTCCGCCCTTTTAGGCGCCATGCGCCGACAAAAGAGATACCCCGGCCTCTCTGCGGAGGGGCGGAGAAGAATCATCCCGCCTCAGCCTGACGGGGCTGCGGGAAAAACAGATAAGGGAAGCAGATCTATGACGCTGAGTTATCACGCTATCCAATTGGAAGACACTGAGCTTCTGCGGCGGTATTACGCCGATTGCAATTACGGCCTGTGCGAATACGCGGCGGGTACCAAGCTCATGTGGCAGGACGTGCTCCATCCCACCTGGACGGAGGCGGAGGGCTGCCTGATTATCCGCAACACCATCGACGGTCAGGTGGTCTTTGACTATCCGGTGCCCGGCCCCGAGGGGGACGAAGAGGCCGCCCTGACGGCCATTGAAAACGACTGCATTGAGCGGGGGATTCCCCCGGTAATCTCCGTGGTGCCCCAGGTAAAGGCGGAGGTGCTGCTTGACCGGTATCCCTACGCCCGGGTCAGCAATATCCGCACCTGGCGGGACTATGTGTACAACAGGGAGGACCTGCAGAATTTCGCCGGACGGCGGTACGCCGGACAGCGGAACCACATCAAAAAATTCCGGGCCGTCTGCCCTGACGCGGAGTTCCGTCCGCTGACCCAGGCAGATCTGCCCGCCATCAACCGGTTCTGGCGGGACTACGAGGCGGAGTTCTCCAAGGGAGACGATCCCAAGGCCGTTCAGGAGCTGGAGATCGCCAAGCGGATGCTGGAGCTGGCGGGAACGCCCTGGCTCCGGTGCGGCGGATTTTTCGACGGGGACCGTCTGATCTCTCTGGCCGTGGCGGAGAAGTGCGGCGAGACCATGATTATCCACATTGAAAAGGCCCTGTACTCCTATCAGGGCGTCTATCCCGCCATGGTACAGGCCTTTGCCCAGACCTTCGGCGGTGATGTGAAGTATCTGAACCGGGAGGACGATGCGGCCAATCGGGGCCTGCGGACCAGCAAGCTCCAGTACGGCCCCATCTTGCTGGCGCCCAAGTACCGCTTTGAGCCCCAGAACGAGCTGCTGAGTCACGTCCGGGAGATCCCGGAGCTGACCACGGAGCGGTTGACGCTCTCCGCTCTGACGGAGGCGGACATCCCCGCCTACAACGCCCTGGTGCTGGACACCGACCGGAACCGCTGGTGGGGCTACGACGATGTGGCCGGCCTGGGCAGCCCGATGGAGGAGCGCAGCTTCTTCGACGTGGCCCGGAGAGACTTTGAGAACCGGGCGGCGGTGAATTTCGCCGTGCGTCTGGATGGAAAGCTCATCGGCGAGGCGGTGCTGTACCGCTTCAACTACCGGGGCGACGCGGAGCTGGGCTGCCGCATTGACCGGGCCTGCGCCGGCCACGGCTACGGCACGGAGGCCTTCGCCGCGGTGGCGGACTGGGCACTGTACAAGGTCCATCTGACCCGGGTGGTGGCCAAGTGCTTCCATGAGAACGAGGCCTCCCGGAAAATGCTGTCCTCCTGTATGCGCCCCAACGGACAGGACGACACCTTTTACTATTTTGAAAAACGGGTTTGAGGGAAAGGAGAAGGGCGTGAACGCGAGAAAACAGTGGCATGAGGAGGACCGGTATTTCCGCCAGGAGGAGCTGACCTTCCGGGACTGCGACGTGCTGGGCCGGGTGCGGCCCGCCGTGATCCTGAGCATGATGGCCGCCATAGGCGGGCAGGACTATGACCTCCGGGGCCTGACCTATGAGAAGCTGTTTGACCTCCGGCAGGTGTTTCTCCTGTCCCGCATTGCCTTCCGCCTCCACAGCTATGCCCGGGCGGGGGAGACCGTTACCCTGTCTACCTGGGAGGCCGGGGTGAAGGCCGCCCATATGCGCCGGAACTACGAATTCCTGCGGCAGGACGGCAGCCCCTTTGTCTCCGGAAAGAGCGAGTGGATTCTGGTGGACCCGGTGAGCCGGAAGATCCTGCGCCCCTCCCAGTTCACCGCCAAGCCCCTGACGGACAGCAACCGGCCCCTGGATGCCCCGGAGTGCCGCAAGGTGCTGCCCCGGGACACGGAGACGCTGACCACCCGCCGTGTGGTGTTCTCCGATCTGGACCACAACGGCCACCTGTTCAGCGGCAATTACGGCGATATCGTGTGGGACTATCTGCCCGCTGACCTCCAGACCGCCGACCTGCGGGAGTTCCAGATCAACTACAGCAAGGAAGCCCTCCTGGGGGAGGAGCTGACGCTCCTGGGCCGCCGGGACGGGGACCTGTATGAGATGGAGGGCGTCTGCGGCCCGGAGCGGTGCTTCACCGCCCAGTGCCTGTTCTGATACGCCGGACTCCGGAACTGTATAAAAAGCAGAACCGCCAAAAGACGGTTCTGCTTTTCTGTTTAGATGGGCTCGTGCCGGCGGCACTGGAGCGCCGCGGCGGCGCCGAAGAGCAGGGACAAGACGCCGAAAGCGGCAAAGGCCATGGGCGACCCGCCGCCCAGAAGACGGGCCAGGGGGGCGGAGAGGTAGGGGGAGATAAAATAGCCGACGTTCACGCAGGTCAGTACAATGGCGGTGGCCACCGGGGCGTCGGCCTGCCCGGCGGCGTCGGAGATGGCCGTCATCAGCCAGGGGGTGAACAGGGAGATACCCAGGGCCCCGGCGAAGAAGGCCACAGCGGCACCCAGCACCGACACCTGCAGCCCGGCGAACAGATACCCCGCGCCGATGAGCAGAAAGGCGATGGGGAAGGTGGCCCGCCCGGTGCGGCGACTGATTTTCCCGTACAGCGCGGCGGACACCCCTGCCACGGCGCAGGACAGGGAGGACAGCCAGCCGGTGAGAGCCGCTGTTCCCAGTCCGCTGCCCTCAATATAGACGGAGCCGTCGGTGGAGAGGACGAAGTAGAGACAGGCGTAGGCGGTGGCGAAGAAGGACAGCCGCCAGACGCCGGCGCTGCGGAAGGAGCCGGTGTCCCGTCCGCCGCCCTTCTTTTGACCGGCGGGCTGGGTCTTGGGCAAGTACAGCGCCACCAGAATCAGGGCGATGACGGCGAAGATGTAGGTGTAATACACGTCGTACCAGTGGAGCTTGGCCAAATAGCCGCCAATGAGATAGGTCACCAGGCGGCCTCCCTGAAGCATGGCGGCGCACAGACCCATCACGGTCAGCCGCTCCTCCCCGGTGTAGTGGGTATTCACCAGCATGGGGTACAGGGTGGAGATGACACCGTAGGCCACGCCCATGACGGCAGCGGCCAGCAGCAGGACGGACAGACTGTCGTGGAACAGCATGCACAGCCCGCCTCCGGCGATGAGCAGCACCAGGCTCAGCAGGGACAGCGCCCGGTCCGAGAGCCAGGGTGCCACCAGGGGCACCAGCAGGATGCCGGCGATGGCGGTCAAATTGGGCAGGGTCAGCACCAGCATGACCCGGGACTCCGGTACGTTGGGGAAGGCGGCCAGCAGTCCGGCCACCGCCACGGTCAACACCATGTACATCAGGGTGGTGAAGCACAGGCTCATAATGGCGAGTTTCTTTCGCATACACAAGACCTCCTCAAAGAACAGCCCCAGTATACCACGAAAGTACCGCGGAGAACAGCCTCCTTTTTTACCGGCCTATTCCGGCCGTATGTTCCCCACCCGAGAGGAGAGGGATACGCTGTCCGGGGATCACCGCTCCATGTAAAAGCGGATGACTGGGACGCTGCCGTCCAATTCCATAGGGCCTGCGGAAAACCCGCATTTTTCCGTGTAGAATCGAACGTTTTCCTCCTTGTCTGCCGGCGTTTTCAAAGTAATCCGCTTCCAGCCGTCTAAATATGACAAAAGGAAGCGGACAGACTCGGTCCCGATTCCCTTCCCCTGGTATTCCGGTATCACGCACAGACAGCCGATCTCATATACGCCGCTTCCCTCCTCCTTGACAGAAATGGCGCCCACCGGCCTGTCACCGCGCAGAATGATGAATTTCGGGTCACGGACGATGGATCGTTCCATGATCTCCTTTGTCTTGCCATATCCGGGGCACTCTCCATACCGCATGTAATCCTGATAAAATGACGCATTATAAAGGTCTGCCAGCAGCGCGGCATCGGACATCTCTGCTTTTTTATATGTAAGCTTCATCGCACACCTCTCTCTGCTTTTGAGTTGGGGTTGATTCCGTCGCACCGCTGTTCGGTTCATACCAAAAGCGGCTGCCAGCTCTTTTAAAAAGTAAACTTGCGTTCCGGTGCTGTAAAGGCTGCTTGGGCGATAAACGGCCCCCGGAAAATCCGGGGGCCGCGCGCTTTATTTCTGTCCAGGCATTTGCCAGCCGTTGTGGTCGGTGTGAAGGAGATGGTGGGCCTTGCTGCTGAGGGGCTTGCCCAGATACTCCCGGTAGAGGACCTGGATATCCGTATTCTCATGGGAGAAGCGGACGGCGGATTTGGCGTCCAGCTTCCACAGCCGGTCTCCGCGGGCGGCGGCCATTTCCACGCCGTTGTGAATGGGCTGCCCTCCGCCGCCGGCGCAGCCGCCGGGGCAGGCCATGACCTCCACAAAGTCGTAATTGACCTTTCCCTTGTCCACGGCCTCCATCAGCTTCCGGGTGTTGGCCAGGCCGCTGACCACCGCAACCCGGACATTCCCGGCGCCGGGAATGTTGAAGGTAGCCTCCTTCCAGGGCTGATTTCCGCGCACCTCCCGGAAGGCGTCGGGATCGGGATTCTTCCCGGTGACCAGATAGTAGGCGCTGCGCAGGGCCGCGTCCATGACGCCGCCGGTGGCGCCGAAGATCACCGCGGCGCCGGAGCCGCTGCCCAGGGGAGAGTCAAATTCTTCCTCCTTCAGGTCGAAGGGGACGATGTGCTCGCTGCGGAGCAGGCGGGTGAACTCCCGGGTGGTCAGCACCACGTCCACATCGGGATCACCGCAGGCGTCCTTCATGGTGGGCAGCTCGCACTCACTCTTTTTAGAGGTGCAGGGCATGATGGACACCACGAACATCCTGTGGGGGTCCACGCCGATCTTCTCGGCGAAATAGCTCTTGGCGACGGCACCGAACATCTGCTGGGGGGACTTGGCGCTGGAGAGGCAGTCGGTGTACTCGGGGTACTGGGACTTCAGGAACCGGACCCAGCCGGGGCAGCAGCTGGTAAACATGGGCCAGCGGTGCTTTCCCTTGTGGGTGAAGCGGTCAATGAACTCGCTGCCCTCCTCCATAATGGTCAGGTCGGCGGTGAAATTGGTGTCAAAGACATAGTCGAAGCCGATTTGCCGCAGGGCGGCCACCATTCGTCCAGTGGTGGCATAGTCCGGGGACAGGTTGAACGCCTCGGCCCAGGCCACCCGAACCGCCGGGGCGATCTGGACCACGGTGGTGATCTCCGGGTCCGCCAGGGCGTGGAACACGGCGTTGGTGTCATCCCGGGCGGTAAGGGCGCCGGTGGGACAGTGAGTGACGCACTGGCCGCAGTAGGTGCAGTCCGTGTTTTTCAGCAGCCGGTTGAAGCTGACGTCCACCGTGGTGCGGGAGCCGGTGCCGGACACATCCCAGATGTTCATACCCTGGATCTTATCACAGACCTGGACGCAGCGCATGCACTTGATGCACTTGCTGGCCTCGCGGACCACCGGCACGTCCAAATCCACGAAGGTCCGCTCGGGATGGACCTTGTAGGGCTGGTAGTGGATGTTCAGATAGCCGGAGAGCTTCTGCAGGGCGCAGTTGCCGTTGCGGATACAGGTGGTGCAGTTGGAGTCGTGCTGGCTGAGGATCAGCCGCAGGTTGGTCCGCCGGGCCTGCCGGACCCGAGGAGAGTTGGTGTGGATCACCATACCCTCCAGGACCTCATTGTTGCAGGAGGGGAGCAGACGCTCCGTCCCCTCCACCTCCACCACGCAGATGCGGCAGGCGGCGATCTCGTTGATATCCTTCAAAAAGCACAGATGGGGGATGCCGATGCCAATGTCGTTGGCGGCTTTCAGAATGGTGGTGCCCTCCTCCACACAGATGGGGCGGCCATCGATGATTGCATTTACCATTTTTCCACACGTCCTCCCTTGAAGATTCCATAGCCGAAGTGGTCACACCGCAGGCAGCGGGAGGATTCCTGCATGGCCTCCTCCAGAGACAGGCCGCACTCGATGCACTCGAAGTCGTCCTTCCGGTCGAAGGCATCCCGCTCCGTGGTGTTGACACGGCCCCGGGGCTTCAGATCGTAGAATTTCGGCGCCGGGACGGACACGCCGGAGTGGATCTCGTGGTGGAACCCCAGGTATTCGTCGATGTTGGCGGCAGCCGCCTTGCCAGCGGCGATGGCGCGGATGACGGTGGCGGGGCCGGTGACGCAGTCGCCGCCGGCGAACACGCCCTCCATATCCGGCACCCGGGTGCTGGAGTCCGCCAGCAGGGTGCCGCGGCGCTGAATCTTGATGCCGGCCTCCTCAAAGCCGTGGGTTTCGATGCCCTGGCCGATGGCCTCGATGATCAGATCGGCGGGGATGCGCTTCTCTGCCACCTGGGCGGTATGAGGCTTGGGACGGCCCTGAGCGTCGATCTCGCCGATAATCTGGGGCTGGGTCCACAGGGCGGCCACATTGCCCTCCTCGTCCGCCTCAATACGGACGGGAGCCTCCAGAGTCAGGACCTCGGCGCCCTCGGCGATGGCACCCTCCACTTCCTCCTGCTGGGCGGTCATGTCCTCCTGCCGCCGGCGGTAGACACAGGACACCTTCCGGGCACCCAGGCGGATGCAGCTCCGGGTCACGTCCATGGCCACGTTGCCGCCGCCGATAACCACAATGTTCATGCCGGTGAAGTCCGGCTTCACGCCATCACCGATGTTCCGCAGCAGCTCCACGGCGGAGATGACGCCGTGGCTGTCCTCGCCCTCAATGCCGGTCTTCTTGTCGGTATGGGCGCCGATGGAGAGATACAGACTGTCGTAGCTCCGCTTCAGCTCGTCAAAGGTGATGTCCGTGCCGATGTCCACCTCCGTGTGGACCTCAATGCCCAGGGACAGGATGGACTCGATCTCCGCGTCCAGCAGCGTCCGGGGCAGACGGTAGTCGGGGATGCCGTAGCGCATCATGCCGCCCAGCTGCTTCCGCCGCTCATAGATGGTCACCTTGTGCCCCATGAGGGACAGGTAGTAGGCGGCGGACAGGCCGCCGGGGCCGCCGCCGATGACCGCCACCTTTTTGCCGGTGTCGGGGGCGCAGAGAGGCTGGGGAACCTCTCCGGCATGATCCACGGCGAAGCGCTTCAGGGCGCGGATATTGATGGGATCGTCCACCATGTTCCGGCGGCACCGGGCCTCGCAGGGATGTTCGCAGATGTACGCGCAGGCGGTGGGCAGGGGGTTGTCCTTCCGAATCAGCCGCACAGCGTCGGCGTAGCGGCCCTCCCGCACCAGGGCGATGTAGCCGGGGATGTCCACGCCGGCTGGGCACAGGGCCACGCAGGGCACGGGGTTCCGCAGGGAGCTGAGGCAGCGGTGGTGCAGGATGTGCTCCTCATAGTCGTCCTGGAAGCTCTTCAGCCCCATGAGCACCAGTTGGGCCGCGTTGATGCCGATGGCACAGTCGGCGGTGTCCACGGCGGTCTGGGCGGTCTCCTCAATGCGGTGCAAAATCCGCATATCGGCCTCGCCGTCCAGCACCTCCTGGAGCATGGTGGACAGCTGACTCAGGCCGATCCGGCAGGGAACGCACTTTCCGCAGGTCTGCGCGTGGCAGAGGTTCAGAAAGTTCAGCGCCATGTCAATGGGACACAGGCCCGGGGGGCTGGCGGCAATCCGCCGCTCCACATTGCGGTACAGCTGATCCACAACGGCTTGAGCTTGGTTAGGGGTTTTGACGTCAAGACGGCTCATAAACTTCACTCCTTCTTCGCGATTCCCCGCCGCTGTCAGCGCACCGGGAAAAGAAATAGTAAGACACATTATAACACGGAAATTACAAAAAGCAAACTTTTTTGCATTGAAATTCCGTGAAAATAGCTGATAAACAATTAGCAAACAAACTTTTTCAAAAGAAATGTCCGCCGCCGGGAGACCGGCGGCGGACATTTGGACGCTTTTTTGCACAGATAAAAGATTTTGAAAAATAATTTTTCTCCGTCTCAGTGGGTCAGGAAGAAGGTCAGAGCGAACAGAACGACAATGACCCAGGTGGCGGGCTTGATCTCTTTGGCCTTGCCGGTGAACACGGCGATGATGCTGTAGGAGATCAGTCCGAAGGCGATGCCGAAGGAGATGCTGTAGGTGAAGGGCATCATGGCCACAGTCAGGAAGGCGGGTACCGCGATCTCCGCAGAGGTCCACTCGATATCCCGGACGCAGTTCATCATCAGCACGCCCACATAGATCAGAGCCGCCGCCGTGGCGCAGGACGGAATCAGCTGGGCCAGGGGGGAGAGGAACATGGCGATGAAGAAGAAAGCGGCAGTGGACAGGGAGGCCAGACCGGTGCGGCCGCCCTCGCCTACGCCGGCGGAGCTCTCCACGAAGGTGGTGACGGTGGAGGTGCCGCAGACGGCGCCGCAGGTGGTGGCGATGGCGTCGGCCAGCATGGCCTTATCCATGTTGGGTACGTCACCCTCGCTGGTCAGCAGGCCGCCACGGGCACAGGCACCGTACAGGGTGCCCAGGGTGTCGAACATATCCACCATGCAGAAGGCCAGGGCGGTGGTGACGAACATGATCACGAAGCCGCCCATGCCGTTGGCGGCGATATAGGCGCTGAAGTCAAAGCCCTCAGTAAAGACCTTGCCGAAGGATAGGGAGGCGAATTCGCCGAAGGCGGCGAAGGGATTGAAGGACAGGCTCTCAGCAAAGCCGTCGTAGAAGCCGGGCACCGTGAAGCCCAGAAGATAATAGGCCACGGCGCCGCCCAGAATGCCGAACAGGACGCTGCCTTTGACGCCGCGTTTGCTCATAACAGCAATGGCCAGCAGGGCGAAGAAGGTCACCAGCATGGGCATGATGGCCGCCCAGGTGACGCCGCCGGAGTAGACGTTGAAGGAGGCCAGGCCCACCAGGGTGGCGCTGTCCACGATGAGGCCGGCGTTCTGCAGCCCCAGGAAGGCGATGAACAGGCCGATGCCGGCAGGGATCGCCATGCGCACCGCCTTGGGAATGGCGTCAAAGATCTTTTTCCGCAGGCCGGTGACGGTGAGGAGAATGAAGATGAGACCGTCGAACAGCACCAGCACCAGGGCGTTGGCATAGCTCAGCCCCAGACCGAAGCAGACGGTGTAAACGAAGTAGGCGTTCAGGCCCATACCGGAGGCCTGGGCCAGAGGCAGGTTGCTCAAAAGACCGATGAGAACCGTGCCGATGACGGCGGAGATGGCGGTGGCGATGTACACCGCGTTATAGGTGACCTGCCCTTCCAGCGCGGCGAACATCCCGGCGTTGACCATCAGGATGTAGGCCATGGCCATGAACGTGGTGAAGCCGGCCATGATCTCCGTGCGGACCGTGGTGCCGTGCTCCTTCAGATGAAAGAATTTTTCCATAGATGATTTCCCCCTCTTTTTTGCCTTCTTAACAAAAAATTTGATCTAAAAATTATTTGTCAAGAAAAACAAATTTTGTACTTCTATCATATCGAATGATGAGCAAAAATACAAGAGGCCCGGACATGTTTTTCGAAATATTTTATGGATAAACGCTGCCGGAGGACAGAAAGGAGCCGGCCCCCATTGGGACCGGCTCCTTTGATTCCTATGGATAAGACTGCTGGTGATGCTTAGAAAATGCCCTGAGCCATCATGGCGTCAGCGACCTTCTGGAAGCCAACGATGTTGGCGCCGGCCACCAGATCATAGCCCAGGCCATAGCGCTCGGCGACCTCGGCGGAGGACTCATAGATGTTCTTCATGATGCCCTTCAGCTTCTCATCCACTTCCTCGGCGGTCCAGTACAGACGCTCGGCGTTCTGGGCCATCTCCAGCTCGGAGACGGAGACGCCGCCGGCGTTGACGGCCTTGGAGGGAGCGACCACCATGTGCTCCTGAGCCTTCAGGAAGGCCAGAGCCTCGTTAGTGGTGGGCATGTTGGCGACCTCGATGTAGTACTTGACACCGGACTCGGCGATCTTCTTGGCCCAATCCAAGTTGACGTCGTTCTGGGTGGCGGCGGGCATGTAGATGTCCACGTCCTTGGCGCCCCAGCACTTCTGACCGGGAACGAACTCGCAGCCGAACTTCTCGGCGTAGGGAGCGCAGTGCATGGGATCCTTGGCACGCATCTCCAGGATGTAGTTCAGCTTCTCGTCGGTGGTGACACCGTCGGGATCATGGATGTAGCCATCGGGACCGGCGAAGTAGGTGACCTTGGCGCCCAGCTCGGCGGCCTTCTTCATGATGCCCCAGCCCACGTTGCCGTAACCGGAGATGGCGATGCGCTTGCCCTCAATGGACTCGCCGTCGTGCTTCAGGACATTCTCCAGATAGTACACAGCGCCGTAGCCGGTGGCCTCGGGACGCAGGATGGAACCGCCGGTGCAGACGGCCTTGCCGCTGACGGCGCCGAACTCGGCAGCGCCCACCAGACGACGGTACTGGCCGTACAGGTAGCCGATTTCACGGCCGCCGCAGCCCAGGTCGCCGGCGGGGCAGTCGATATCCTGGCCGATGTGGCGATACAGCTCGGTCATAAAGGCCTGGCAGAAGCGCATGACCTCAGCGTCGGACTTGCCGCGGGGATCGAAGTCAGAGCCGCCCTTGGCACCGCCGATGGGCAGGCCGGTCAGAGCATCCTTGAAGGTCTGCTCAAAGCCCAGGAACTTGATGATGGAGAGGTTCACGGAAGGATCAAAGCGCAGGCCGCCCTTGTAGGGGCCCAGGGCCGCGTTGTACTGCACGCGGTAGCCGCGGTTGACATGCCAGACATGGTTGTCGTCCTCCCAGGTCACACGGAACTCCACCGTGCGCTCGGGCTCCACCATGCGCTCCAGCAGGCCGGCCTTCTCATACTCGGGATGTGCCTCGATAACGGGGTCCAGAGAGCTGAAGACCTCTTCCACGGTCTGCAGGAACTCGGGCTCGTTGGCGTTCTTGGCCTTGGTCTCGGCCAGAACTCTTTCCAGATATGCGTTCATGATAAACTCCTCCTCAACTTTTGAAAATTTTGTTCAGGATAAACAATTTTCCAAACCTTGGTGATTTCACTTTAGCACAACTTATCCATAAGTACAAGCGTTTTTTTTAACAAACTTGCCGCCACCTCTTTAATGCGAAAAACTCCATGGTTTTAAAAGTGACGGATATCCTGCAAAATTAAAAAATAACGCAGGAAATCATGCAAAAAGGTGCATACGAAAAATTTGAAAAATTTTGTGTCCGTTGACATTTCTTTTATTAAATGTATAATAGAAGTGCTGCCGCTTAGGCGGTTTGACTTTTGGCTGTAAAATTGAGGGAGGCTAACATATGCATACCTATCCGATGGATGTGGCGGGCCTGCATCGGGAACTGCCCATCTGCAAGGTCAGTGACGACCTGTACATTGGCGCTTTCATTATGTTCGGCGACGCGGAGCTCACCGTGGCCTGCGCCCGGGAGCTGCTGAAGCTGGTCCCTGCCGACAGCTATGACTATATGCTGACGGCAGAGGCGAAGAGCATTCCCCTGATCCATGAGATGGCCCGCCAGTCCGGGGCCGAGAAGTATTTCATCGCCCGGAAGGGCCCCAAGGCCTACATGCCGGATCCCCTTCATGTGACGGACCAGTCCATCACCACCGCCGGAGTGCAGGAGTTGTATCTGGGCCGTGATGACGCGGATCTCATCCGGGGAAAGCGCATCCTGCTGGTGGACGATGTCATCTCCACCGGCGGCTCCATACACGCCATGGAAGCCCTGGTGGCCCAGGCAGGCGGCGTTGTGGCCGGACGGGCGGCGGTGCTGGCCGAGGGCGGCGCCGCGGACCGGGAGGACATCCAGTTCCTGGAGCGGCTGCCGGTGTTCAACGCCGACGGCACAGTGAAGGGATAACAGACCTCATGAAATAAGGGAGCCCGCACGTAAAAGCTACGTGCGGGCTCTCCTTTTTATTCCTGTTTATTTTTCAATTTTTACAAACTTGTCTGCCGGAGCGTTGCACAGCGGGCAGCGGAAGTCGGCGGGCAGGGACTCCGCCTCGTAGACGTAGCCGCAGACCGTGCAGCGGTAGCCGTTGATCTCCACGGTGCGGTAGACGGTGGCGGCGGGCGGCGTGGCCTTGCCCCGGTTGGTGAAGGCCTGGAGGGTCAGCACCTCACCGCCGGACAGCATCTCCGCCTCGGCGGCCTGGCCCACGAACAGCACATAATTGCCGATTTCCAGCCGGTCCACCACCTTGCAGGAGATCCGGGAGACCATGTGCTCCGTCAGGTAGGGATTGCCCAGCCCGTCGGTCTGGGCGTCGTAAGAAGCGAATTTATCCATCACGCGGCCGGACTTGTAGCCGAACTGGCTGATGATTTCCTGGGGGCAGTCCGCAGACAGCAGGGTGACGCAGAAGCTGCCGGCGGCCTCCACTGCCTTGCGGGTCTCGTTGTCCCGGTTCACCGCCACGGTGAATTTGGGGGGATAGGAAGAGGTCACCTGATGGAAGGAGTTGACGATGCAGCCGTGGCGCTTGCCATCTGCGGCCGCGCTGAGCAGACACAGGGTGTAGTCCAGTTTTCCGTAAGCTTTGTTATTCATAAAAATGCCTCCTTAACAATAATGATTCCTATTAACTGAGTTCAGTATAGCAAAATTTAACTGTAAAGCAAGTGGCTTCTGCAACAGCTGAAAAATTAAATTTCCTGAATTGCAAAATTTCCGTAGACAAGAGGAAAAAATCAGTGTATACTTCCATCAATTAATATAAATATGAATTATAGTTATCATAAATATAACTTATATTCATAAAATATCAAGAAGGAGTGGTACTGATGTCTGAGAGCTACGCGGGAAAGATCAACCGGAAACTGATCAAAAAGCGCCGCATCATCGCCGCGGCGGCGGGCCGGGAGCCGGCGGACCTGGTTTTGAAGAATGCCACCTATGTGAATGTGTTCTCCGGAGAGCTGTGCACCGATGATATCGCCGTGGCCGAGGGCCTGATCGTGGGCATGGGGAAGTACCACGGGGCCCGGGAGGTGGATATGACCGGGAAGATCGTCCTGCCCGGCTTCCTGGACGCCCACATCCATCTGGAGAGCTCCTTGGTCAGCCCTCGGGAGTTTGTGAAGGCCGTGCTGCCTCACGGCACCACCACCGTCATCACGGATCCCCATGAGATCGCCAATGTCATGGGCACCGACGGTATTGAGTATATGCTCCAGGCCACGGAGGATCTGCCGGTGGACGTGCGGTTTATGCTGTCCTCCTGCGTACCCTCCACGCCGCTGGATGAGGCCGGCGCCAACCTGGATTACCGGGCCATCGACTCCTTCTATGACCATCCCAGAGTTCAGGGCCTGGCGGAGATGATGAACTACGTGGGCGTGGTCAACGGCGACGACTCCGTGGTGGAGAAGATCGTGGCGGCACAGGCCCATCACAAGAAGATCGACGGCCACGCCCCCGGCCTGTCGGGCAACGACTTGAACGCCTATATCGCCGCCGGCGTCTACTCTGACCACGAGTGCGCCGATCTGAGTGACGCCATGGCAAAGCTCCAGCGGGGCCAGTTCATCATGATCCGGGAGGGCACCGCCGCCCGGAACCTGGAGGCTCTGGTGCCGCTGCTGTGCAGCCAGTACGCTGACCGGTGCATGTTCTGCACCGACGACAAGCACCCCAGCGACCTTCTGGAAAAGGGCCATATCGACTACATCGTGAAAAAGGCCATCGCCCTGGGGGCGGATCCCATCACCACCGTCAAGGTGGCCTGCCACAACGCCGCCCGGTACTTCCTGCTGAACAACCGGGGCGCCATCGCCCCCGGCTACCTGGCGGACTTTGTGGTCATCGACGATTTCAAGCGCTTCAACATCCAGGAGGTCTATAAGAAGGGCGTCCTGATGTTTGACGGGGAGCTGCGGGAGTTCGACACCCCGAAGATCGACCCCTATCTGGTGGAGCGGGCCCACAACACCTTCCACGTGGCGGAGCTGACGGAGAAGGACTTTATGGAGGACCGGCCCCGGGGCGTCATCGGCCTGGTGCCCGGGGAGATCATCTCCCGGGACGCGGGCTACGCCACCAAGATCGACCAGAAGAAGGATATCCTGAAAATCGCCGTCATTGAGCGCCACCGGGGCACCGGCCACATCGGCATCGGCTATATCCAGGGCTACGGCCTGAAGCACGGCGCCGTGGCTACCTCCGTCTCCCATGACTCCCACAACATCATCGTGGTGGGTACCAGCGAGCGGGAGATGGCCGCCGCGGCCAACCGTGTGGTGGAGATGAACGGCGGCATCGTGGTTTGCCGGAAGGAAAAGGCACTGGCCGAGCTGCAGCTGGAGATCGCCGGCATTATGAGCGAGGACTCCTTGGTGAATGTGAACCGGAATTTGGAATTCGCCAAGGAGCAGGCCTTCTCCCTGGGCGTGTCCAAGGGCATCGACCCCTTTATGACCCTGAGCTTCATGTCCCTGCCCGTCATCCCCAGTCTGCGCCTGACTACCCGCGGTGTCTTCGACGTGGGCAGTCAGAGCTATGTGTGAGAACTGAATACCCCTCCGCATCCCACCGCCCCATGGGGCGGTGGGATATTTTTCCTGGCTCATTCATTTTTATAAAAATAAAAATGAATCTTGACTTTCATAAAATTAAATAATATACTTAATTTTATGAAAGAGGGGTGGATGAAATGGCGATTGAGATGGTGCCGGACTGGATGGTGGAGCTGGACGAGGAGGACGTGACCTTCATTCGGAAGTTCATTCTGGCCTCCGGATCCCTGAAGGAGATGGCCGCCCAGTACGGCGTGACCTATCCCACGGTGCGGCTGCGGCTGGACCGGCTGATTCAGAAGATCCGGCTGAGCCAGCAGGCGGCGGAGGAGCCCTATGTGGCGCTGATCAAGCGGCTGGCGGTGGACGACCGGCTGGACTTCGACACGGCCAAGATTTTGATCACGGAATACCGGAAGATGAAGGAGGAGCGTTGATATGGAATTCGCGGCGAGAACGACGATGGCGCTGATGGTGTTTCTGCTGGTATTTGTGGTGGGCGGCGTCCTGCTGCAGATTTTTCTGTCCAGGCGGGAGGCCAGGTGGCCGGGGTTGGTGCTGCCCCTGCTGTCCTTCCTGTATGCGCTGCTGATGGCCTGCAGCGTCGTGGCCTATGAGGGCGGCATCCCCTGGGGGCCCGTTTTGGCCTGCCTGCTTCTGGGCAACATCCCAACGGTGATTCTGCTGGCCATTTACGCCGCCTGCCGGGAGAGGCGGAAGCGGACCAGCGGCGTGGATAAGATGAACATTCAGGATTTGTAAGAAAATAGCGATGCCGCCCTGTGAAGGGCGGCATTTTTGTTTCAGTCGTGGGCGTGGGGCAGGTTCCAGCGGAAGTGAGCGGACAGGCCACGGATCAGGAAGATGACGGCGGCGCCCGCCAGCATGGCAGGTACGTCGCCCACCCTGTGCCACAGCAGTCCGCAGACCAGTGCGCCCACCAGGGATGCACAGGCGTAGATGTGCTTGACAAAGATATAGGGGGTGTCACCGGCCATCATGTCCCGGATGACGCCGCCACCCACGCCGGTGACCACACCCACGAAGGCCAGCAAAAACAGGTTGGCCTGGGGCTCGTGGGCACAGGCTGTCCGGATGCCCATGACGGTGAAGATTCCCAGGCCCGCTGTGTCCATCAGAAACAGGCACAGGTCGTACAGCATCGGATCCCACATCAGAAGCCGCCGCACCCTGGGCAGAAACAGCACCAGGGAGGTGAGAATCGCCACCGCGGCGTAGATGGGGTCCTGGAAAGTGGCGGGCGGCGTGTTGCCCAGGATCAGATCCCGGATGACGCCGCCGCCCACGGCGGTGGTCAGGCCCAGGATGCACACGCCGAAGATGTCCATGTTCTTTTTGATGCCGGTCATGGCGCCGGAGGCCGCGAAGGCCATGGTGCCCACCAGCTCGACGATGAGAATGAAAAGGTCCATGTCAGTTTGACTCCTGTCAGGTAATGGGAAAATCAGAAAATGGGACAGCGGGGCTCTTACGCCCCGCCCTCCCGCACCATCTCCATAAAGGCGCTGGCCGCGGCGGTGGGGGTTACGTCCCGCAGGGTGCACATATCCACCGACCGGGCGGGGATAGTGAAGTCCGTCTTCAGCAGCCGGATGTCCCCGGCGTCCAGGGCGTCCTGGACAAACTCCAGGGTCACGCCCGCCACGCCCAGGCCGATTTTGGACAGGGACACCAGCAAAGAGCGGGAGGACAGCTCGATCTCCGGCGTCAGGGTGACACCGTATTTCAGGAAGGTTTGCTCCAGAAACACCCGGGAGCTGGCCTTCCGCTCCAGCAGGATCAGCGGAAATTCCGCCATCTCCGCGGCGGTGTAGACGTGGTTGAAGTCGCAGTCGTAGCCGCTGCCGGCCACGAAGACCGCGTGGGTCTGGAAGCAGGGCCAGTCCATCAGACTGGAGGGGTCGGCGGGGGTGGAGGCGAAGGCGATGTCCACAACGCCGGATTTCAGCAGGGACAGCACCTTGGCGCTGCGGCCGCTGACGATTTTCAGACGGATGCCGGGGTGCTCCCGGTGGAACCGCTCCAGATAGGGGGTCAGAAACCAGCTGGTCACGGTGTCGCTTGCGCCGATGGTCAGGGTCCCCAGCAGCAGCTGCTGGGCCTGGGACAGCTTATCCTCTCCGGTGGACAGCAGGCTCAGGGCGCTGCGGACGTATTGATAGAGCATCTGACCCTCGCCCGTCAGGGAGACGCCCCGCGGGGAGCGGGAGAACAGCCGGGCCTGCAGGGCGGTCTCCAGCTGTTTGATGGACTGGCTCACCGCCGACTGGGAGATATAGAGGTTCTTTGCCGCCATGGAGATGTTGCCGGTCTCAGCCACCTCCCGGAAGACACGATACAGCTCCAGCTTTACCGCCATGTTAGTCACTCCTTATTAAAAATCATGATTGTGCTTGACTCCAGTATAAGCACAGGTGAAGGAAAAAGCAACCGCGGCGGCGAAAAAATCATGAAGGGGTTGGTGCGGCCGGGTTCCCGTGCCCTGTGATTGTTTATTACAGGAACCCCACAGAGGCCGGTATTCCCACCGGTCCGGCCTCGTTCCCGGCCATGCCGGATTCCAACGCTGCGACAGCCGGACAAATGAAAGGGCCGCCGCAAGCGCGGCCCATGGAGATTTATTTATTGTCCAGAGCGCGGAGATAGTCCCGCAAAATCAGATTGATACAGGAGGATAAACGCCGGCCATCTTCCTCCGCAATCACACGAAGACGCTTTACGATATCTTCGTCCAGAGTAAGGCTCACTTTCACTTTTAATAATGCGCGGAACAAGTCCTTGGAAGACTATCTGGTGTTCTGCGGACCGATATATGATGACTCAAAACCGAATGAAAGCTTTTAAAAGCTCGCGCCCCGCCTGAATTTGTCCTCTTGACAGGGACAAATTCAGGTGCTATCATAGGCCTGAATTTGAAAAGGCATTGAAAAGGACGCTGTCCGGGAAAGACATCAGAGAGAGACCGCCATGTGCTGCGAGCGGTTTTTGTCGGTACCGGAACCAGCCACCACCTTGGAGCCGCCCACCGATATGTAGGCTGGGACGGGACCTCCCGTTACAGAGGACACGAGCGACGGTCTGTTGACCGTAAGCAGGGTGGAACCGTGGAATACGATTTTTCGTATCTCACCCCTGATTTTGTCAGGGGTGGGATATTTTTGTTTTGCAACAAAAATATTTGATGTCAGTCTCACCCCTCGCCGCTGACGCGGCAACCGGGGCGAATGGCAGAAAAACAGCGTTCCGCTGTTTTTCGTTTTCACCCCTCAAATACAAAGGAGGAACTTACCATGAGCGAAGAAAACAATCAGTATACCTTTGAAAATGAGCAGTACCGCCGCACCTATTGGCATACCTGCTCCCATGTGCTGGCCCAGGCTGTAAAGCGCCTGTGGCCCGAGACCAAGCTGGCCATCGGCCCCAGCATCGACAACGGCTTCTACTATGACCTGGACTCTGACGAGACCTTTACCCCCGAGGATCTGGAAAAGATCGAGGCCGAGATGCGGAAGATCTGCAAGGAGAAGCTGAAGCTGGAGCGGTTTGAGCTGCCCCGGGAAGAGGCTGTCAAGTTCATGGAGGAGAAGGGCGAGCCCTATAAGGTGGAGCTGATCAATGATCTGCCCGAGGACGCTGTCATCAGCTTCTACAAGCAGGGCGACTTCACCGACCTGTGCGCTGGCCCCCACCTGGATTCCACCGGCCGCATCAAGGGCAACGGCATCAAGCTGACTGCCTGCAACGCCGCCTATTGGCGCGGTGACTCCAGCCGCAAGCAGCTCCAGCGCATCTACGGCGTGGCTTTCCCCAAGAAGGAGGAGCTGGACGAGTACCTGGCCAAGCAGGCCGAGGCCCGGAAGCGGGACCACAACAAGCTGGGCCGGGAGCTGGAGTACTTTACCACGGTGGACGTCATCGGCCAGGGCCTGCCCATCCTGCTGCCCAAGGGCGCCCGTGTCATCCAGCTGCTGCAGCGCTGGATCGAGGACGAGGAGCAGAAGCGGGGCTACCTGCTGACCAAGACCCCCCTGATGGCCAAGCGGGAGCTGTACAAGATCTCCGGCCACTGGGACCACTATCTGGACGGCATGTTCGTCCTGGGCGATCCCAATGATGAGACCAAGGAGTGCTTCGCCTTGCGTCCCATGACCTGCCCGTTCCAGTATCAGGTGTTCCTGAACCGGGCCCGCTCCTACCGTGACCTGCCCATGCGGCTGGGCGAGACCAGCACCCTGTTCCGCAACGAGGACTCCGGCGAGATGCACGGATTGATCCGCGTCCGCCAGTTCACCATCTCCGAGGGCCATCTGATCCTCCGCCCCGACCAGCTGGAGGACGAGTTCCGGGGCTGCCTGGAGCTGGCCAAGTACGTGCTGGACACTGTGGGCATGCTGGAGGACTGCACCTTCCGCTTCTCCCAGTGGGATCCCAACAACCGGGAGAAGTATATCGGCACCCCCGAGCAGTGGGAGGAGGCTCAGGGAATCATGGGCAAGATCCTGGACGACCTGGGCGTGCACTACAGCATCGGCATCGACGAGGCCGCCTTCTACGGCCCCAAGCTGGACATCCAGTACAAAAACGTATTCGGCAAGGAGGACACCATTGTCACCATTCAGGTAGACCAGCTGCTGGCTGAGCAGTTCGATATGGAGTACACCGACAAGGACGGCAAGAAGGTCCGGCCCTATATCATCCACCGTACCTCCCTGGGCTGCTATGAGCGCACCCTGGCCTATCTGATTGAGAAGTATGCCGGCGCGCTGCCTACCTGGATGGCGCCGGAGCAGGTCCGCTTCCTGCCCGTCACCGACCGGGCCAGCGACTACTGCGCCGAGCAGGCCAAGAAGCTGGAGGCCATGGGCTACCGCGTGACCGTGGACTACCGGAACGAGAAGATCGGCAAGAAGATCCGCGAGGCCCAAATGGAGAAGATCCCCTATATGCTGGTGGTGGGCGACCGGGATATGGAGAACGGCACCGTGTCTCCCCGTCACCGGGCTGACGGAGACCTGGGCGCCATGAGCATGGACGATTTCACGGCTCTGCTGAAGGAAGTCGTGGACACCAAGGCCAAGAAGTAAACAGAAAAGAAATCATAACAGCGGTTTGCGCGCAGGCGCGCAAACCGCTGTTATTGTTCTCTCACAGTGCCGCGCACCCGCGCCGGGGCCTCCGCTGTCTGGGGCAGAGAAGGGATCTGGGAGGAGACACGTATGCCCGCAGCAGGCAATCGTGGAAGAAATTGGTAATATTCACCAATTTAGCATATTAAATGAATAAATGAATAAAATCTGAGGGAAATCATCAAAAGAGGTCGACAGCCTGTCCGGCGGGGAAGCCGCTGTCGTGCCGCTGTGAAAGCGGAAATTGATTTTATCGTCCTGAGCCCTGGAAAAATCCAGAAATTCCAGAAGATTAGTGGCGTACGAAGATAAAAGAAGCCTATGGTCAGTGCTGTCGATGGGGCCATAAAATTCGATCCCCATGATACTGGGATCAGCAAAGAGTGGTTCTTCAGCAATTTACATGAAAAATGGGTGTTTATTGCGAAGTTGATAAAAAATTGACGAGAGCTTAACACCTAAAATGGTTGACCTTTTTCGAGAGAAAACGGTTACCTTGCATGAGATAATTCATAAATTTTTGATAAAAGGAATTGTTTTGAATATAATCTTGCAAAAATGAGAGCTGAGGACGTAAATTAACTTTGAAAAGCCCTTGAAATATGAAAGGCGATCCTGTATAATATGCACACGGGGAAAATCACGGCCCCGCAAACTTAAAATATGAAGAAAAGAGGAAAGAGCATGAAAAAGTTTTTGTCTTTGTCCCTGGCTCTCCTGATGACGGTCTCTTTGCTGGCAGGCTGCGGCAGCAGCGGCAGCAGCTCCGGCGCCGCCACCGGCGGCAGCAGCGCGGCTGCTTCCACCGCGACCACTGACGGCAAGGGCGGCATGGAGGGCGGTACCAGCCTGAACTTCACCACCGGCGGCGATCAGGGTACTTACTACGGCTTCGGCGGCGTTCTGGCCAGCAAGGTGGGCGAGACCACCAGCACCACCGTCACCGCCATTACCTCCGGCGGCTCCAAGGCCAACATTGAGGCCATGGAGGCCGGCGACGCTCAGCTGGGCTTCGTCCAGTCCGACGTTATGGCCTACGCCTACGACGGCAGCCGCCTCTTCGAGGAGACCGGCAAGATCGACACCTTCTCCACCGTGGCCGCTCTGTACATGGAGCAGGTTCAGATCGTCACCCTGGACCCCAACATCAAGACCGTTGCTGACCTGAAGGGCAAGAACGTCTCCATCGGCGCCGCCGGTTCCGGCGTGTACTTCAACGCCATCGACGTCCTGGCCGCTTATGACCTGACCGAGAGCGACATCAATCCCACCTACCAGTCCTTCGGCGATTCCACCGAGTCCCTGCAGGACGGCAAGATCGACGCCGCCTTCGTGGTCGCCGGCGCTCCCACCACCGCTGTCACATCCCTGGCCGCCACCAAGGACGTGTACCTGGTGAGCCTGGACGATGAGCACATCGACAAGCTGATCGCGTCCTCCCCCTACTACAGCAAGAACGTCATTTCCAAGGATGCCTATGGCACCGCTGAGGACGTGACCACCGTGGCCGTGGGCGCCGTGGTCATCGCCAACGACGATGTCTCCGAGGCTGACGTCTACAACTTCCTGTACGGCGTGTTCGAGAATCTGGACGCCATCACCGAGGCTCACGCCAAGGGCGCTGAGCTGAGCCTGGAGTTCGCCACCTCCGTCACCGCCGTTCCCTATCATCCCGGCGCTGTGAAGTACTTCGCTGAAAAGGGCATCACCGTCCCCGGCAAGTAAGCAAGTCAAACTGATGGTATGCAGGCGGCTGCGGCAGGCTTTGCCAGCCGCAGCCGCCGCCATTTCAGCGCCGCGAAACAGATGAGCCCATCTCCCCGCGGAAGCGGGCCGATCTGTTCCGCGGGCTGAACGGAATTTTCAGAGGAGAAAGACTAACTATTAAAAGTCAAGTCTAAAATAAAGATTTTATGAATGAATTGCGGAAACGCATTTCAGATATAGTTGTACCTTGAAAATCGCATGACAAACAGAGTGTCATTTCAGGC
>Ga0129307_1001218_pt1 | contig 29587 bp, 32 predicted proteins | sample P1105metagenome_FD_94437 | JGI IMG/M metagenome (GOLD analysis project Ga0129307, IMG submission 94437) | Capybara group fecal microbial communities from Wisconsin, USA - P1105 metagenome | ecosystem: Host-associated > Mammals > Digestive system > Large intestine > Fecal | place: USA: Wisconsin...
ATGTGGGTCATGGCATAAAGGATGACCGACGACGAGGCACGCTCAGTACCTATCTTCGGAGCCAGTTCCATGATGCGGTAAGGCTCGCCACCCATCAGTCCGCCGGGGGTGGCATAGTTGAGCGCAAACCCCGAGATGGTTATCTTATAGAGCCACCAGAAGGAGAAGGGGGCTGGCTGTTGGGGGTTGGGTGTTGGGTGATGGGTGTTGGGTGATGGGTGTTGGGTGTTGATGGCTTGCGGGGTGTTGATGGCTTGCGGAGTGGGGGGTACTTGGCTTTTGATGATGATGTACCATGCCGCAGTATTCAGCACGTAGAGGACGCCCCATAGGGCTACGACGGCAAAAAACCAGTAGCCTGCATGGCGAAGTCCTCTCCACACTTCATTGAAGTCGAGTTGGGTGACCATCACAGCCAACAAGACTATACCGAAGATAAAGAAACCGTTCTGGTATTTCTTGTTCATTCAGCTTTTTCGGCTTTCTTGGGTGTGTTGGCAGGGTTGAACTTAGGAACGGCAAACCTCACTTTCTCGCCCTCGTCGCGTTTTTCGTGATAGAGCTTCTTCAGTGGGTTGGCCAGCGGTTCGTCGTAGTTGACGCGGTTACGGTAGATGTCGATAGCGGTGAAGATGGCATGGCGGAACGAAGTCTCGTCGGCCACTCCCTTGCCGGCAATGTCGTAGGCGGTGCCGTGGTCGGGCGAGGTGCGCACGATGGGCAGTCCGGCGGTGAAGTTGACTCCCTCGTCGGCGACGATGGTCTTGAAGGGGGCCAGTCCCTGGTCGTGATACATGGCCAGCACGCCGTCGAAGGCGGTATAGGTGCCGCTGCCGAAGAAACCGTCGGCAGGGTAGGGGCCATAGGCGTTGATGCCCTTCTGGGCCAGTTCGTTGATGGCAGGAGTGATGACGTCGATTTCCTCGGTGCCCAGCACACCATTGTCGCCGGCATGCGGATTGAGTGCGAGTACGGCAATGCGCGGTTTCGATATGCGCAGGTCGCGGCGCAGAGTGCGGTCGAAGATGGTCGCCTTCTCAATGATGGCCTCCTTAGTGATGGCCTGTGCCACGTTTCTGATGGGCAGATGGGTGGTGACGAGCGCCACGCGCAGGTAGTCGTTCATCAGAATCATCAGGGCTTTCTGTCCGTCGCCCACACGGTCTTCCAAGTACTCAGTGTGTCCGCAGAACCTGAAGGTGTCGCACTGGATGTTGTCTTTGTTAATCGGTCCGGTCACCAGCACGTCGAACAGTCCCTTCCGATAGTCGGCCATAGCACGCTCCAAGGCTTTCAGCGCGGCCATGCCGGCCTCTTTCGAGGGCGTTCCAATCTCCACTTTCACCTCCTCGTCGAAGGTGGTGAGCAGGTTCACCCGGTCGTCGCGGGCATCCTCGGCCTTGTTGATAATCGAGAAGGTAGCCTCCAGGTTGAGCATCTTGCGGTGATAGGCGGCCACCTTGGGCGAGCCATAAATAATAGGTGTGCAAAGCTCCAGCATCTCGGGGGCGGCAAAGGTCTTGAAAATCACTTCATATCCTACGCCGTTTGTATCTCCGTGCGTGATGGCCACGCGTATCTTTCTGTTTTCCATTTCTGATTGTTTTTATATAAGAGGGGTGATATATAGTGGTATGAATGATCATGTGGTGGCAGTCGACTGACGGGCCGTTGAGAGCAGTCCGCAGGCGGCAAAGATGTCTTGTCCGCGGCTGGCACGGATGGTGGTGAACACACCGTGGGCAGTCAGGTAGTCGCGCATCACCTCCATGCGCTTCTCGTCGGAGGCGGGCAGACTGACGCTGGGTATCTCGTGGAAGCGTATCAGGTTGACGCGGCATTCCAGTCCCTGCAGCAGTTTCACAATCTCGCGTGCATGTGTCGGTGTGTCGTTCAGTCCGCCGAAGCAAATATACTCAAACGAGCACCGGCGTTGGTGTGTGAAGTCGTATTGCTTCAGCAGCGCCACCACATCCTCTATGGCCATGGCCTTTTCGGCCGGCATTAGCTGTTCGCGCTGTTCGTGGATGGGCGAGTGCATACTGATGGCCACATGGCATTCGCTCTCGTCGAGGAAGCGTTTCAGTTTGTTCTTCACGCCCACGCTGCTCACGGTGATGCGCTTCGGACTCCATGCGTAGGCATAGTCGGCCGTCAGTATCTGCGTGGCCTTCAGTACGTTGTCCAGGTTGTCCATGGGCTCACCTTGTCCCATGAACACGATGTTCGTCAGCCGCTCACGCTCAGGCAGTGCATAAATCTGGTTCAGGATGTCGGCCACGGTCAGGTCGCCCTGCCATCCCTGCTTGCCCGTTTGGCAGAACAGACAGTTCATTTTGCATCCCACCTGGCACGAGACGCACAGTGTGGCGCGCTCTTTGTCGGGGATGAACACCGTCTCGACAAATCTCTGCGCGGGAGATGTGGTACGCACAGGGAACAGATATTTAATGGTGCCGTCTTTCGAACGTTGGCAGTCGATAGGGTCCATGCAGCCAATCTCGTAGTGTTCCTTCAGCCGTTCGCGGTTGTTTTTCGAGATATTAGTCATCTCGTCGATGCTCCTCACGTGCTGGGTGTAGAGCCATTTCGCTATCTGTCCGCCTGTGAAAGCGGGCATTCCCAATCCCCTCGCGACCTCTTTCAGCTCGGTCTGCGAGAGTCCTAACAGTGGTTTCTTTCCATTCTCCATCGTTCCGAAATGGCTATTTGGGTGCAAATTTACGATTAAGCGAGCAAAAAACCAAATTTTTATTTGAGTTATTTCGAGCGTGAGTAAGTTCGGCGAAGCCATAGTTACGATTAAGCGAGCAAAAAACCAAATTTTGGAGCAGCGAATGCAAAGAAATGCTTGCATTTCGTTTGTTGAGTCGCGACAAAATTGACCTTTGGGCAAATTTATTTGAGTTATTTCGAGTGTGAGTAGCTTCAGCGAAGCTGGAGTTACGAAGAGTCGAGAGCAATGCGTGATTTGGTTCTAATACCGATAAAATCCTCTGAAAACTTGTTTTTCTTTTTCACCGAGTGGCAAGTAAGTTCGATGCTTGAATTGCACAAAGTTATGCAAAGTTAAAAACATGCAAATTTAGTACATATTATTCTTAATGTGTGCTAAATTACAAAAGGGTGTCTCGAGTTTTGGGACACCCTCTTATCTATATTTGCAAGCAAGATTGCGAAAGCGGACTATGCCGAGCGCAGAAAAGTAAAACGTAGTTTAACAAAAACATCAAGGTTATGGAAACAAAGAAACTGTATTTTATGGATTGCCACTTGGCTGGCAGAATGTATCACGATGCTGATGAGGTGTGGGACGACCTGAAGGTAGGAACCGTTTTGCGGCTGGAGCGCGATAAGGAAAATCGTCATGATGCGAATGCCGTTGCCGTCATCTATGAGAAGGATGGCGAGGAGTATAAGATTGGTTACATTCCTCGTGGTGAGAATGAGACTTTGGCCATCTTCCTTGAAATGGGCTGGTCGAACATCTTCGAATGCCGCATCTGTAAAATCAACGAAGAGGCGCACCCAGAGAGGCAGGTACACCTAACGATAAAGATTAAGCGAAATTCTAATAATTGAATGTCATGGCACAACTATATACAATAAAATGTCCCAAATGTGGGAAGATTTTCAGTGTCGCAAAGGGAGTTCTTATGAGTTGGGATTTCTCCAAACCTATTCCAGATTCAGCTAAGGATGAAACACCTTATTAATTGTCCTGATTGTAATCATTCTATGTGCGTTCTAGATAATGGTTTTCATGATAACGTAGTAGATGTTGTGTATGCAGATTGAAATAGCATTTTATGGATATTGAGAGATTGCGTAACTTTATTGCTCGCTGTGAATGGACGTTTGCAAAGACGATGCCATTTGCACCACATGAGTATATCGTGAAAGAAAGATGTCCGCTGACGACGGAGGAATTCGAGTATTTCGTCAATATGCAGCGCGAGCATGGTGTGAAGGAACGCTGGGGGAAGTACAACAATCCCTACCTCTACGTTGATGACTACAAGTATTGGACGATGGGCGCACCGCTGGAGGAAACAACGGTGATAAATCGTGCTAAGGCGAGTGCAGTCAACGATGTACACATCGTTTAAATACGGGTATGAAGAACTGAAGAAGTTAATTGAGAAAATGATATATGGCAAAGAAGAAAAGCAAATAAATGGATGTCGAGTCGATGACAGATAAAGAGTTCGAGGCTCTGACAAGAGAAATTGCTGGTCCACGTGTAGAATTCCACGAGTCCAAATACGACCCACGCTACACAGAGAGACATGATAACCCAACGCAAAGTGGAGGTGACCATTCTGTTGCCTTTTACTATGAAGAGGATCATAATCCTTGCTCTCGCGAGGTGGCATGTTACATTAATATCGTCGAATATACTGTTGATGGTGCGATAATCAATGAGCATTATGGAATGACTGACAGGCCTTCTTGCAAGGATTCATAAAAAAGCTGAAAAGAAAGCTAACTCAGTCTCATAATTCGTATTATTTTTATACTTTTGCGAAGAAAACAATAATTCTAAAGAATAACGTAAATGCAGACAATACAATTACAGCAGAACGGTGATGTGTACTCCTGCGACATAGACATCAGCAAGGAGGAATGGCTGGAGTTTTTGCAGGATGAAGGTATACCTGATGAATATAGGGATGCCTTGCTGCGATTCTATTATATGCCTGAACATAAAGGAACATGTACTGCTGTGAGTAATGAAATTGGAGGAGATGCGCAGTCTCTCAATTCCTATATTACAAAGATTGGGCAGTTTGTTCAGAAGAAACTGAATAGGTTCCAAATCGTTCGTCCTAATGGGAAGCCCTGTTTTTGGATTGTACCTATGCGTGAAGGTAAAGACTTGCCTAAGGGCAGTGATGGGACTTTCGAATGGTTGTTAAGACCAGAGTTGGTAGAAGCAACTCATGACTACCTATATTGGTATCTGGTAGAGAAATACAAGGAAGTTAGAAAAAAAATTCCTTTAGACGGCGAGAAGTACGATGAAATCTACAAATGGAAGCTGTTAACTGCGAGTAAAGGAAAGACTCCGTTTGAAATAGTTGCTAATCACGTGGCTCATTCAAGTAAACCAGAGTTGGGAGGCTTCACCAATCTGATAGATGCAGTAAGAGACAACAAGGCCCTGAAATATTTGGTTGAAACGAAACCGTCTGAGTTGGAAAAGGTATTGAACCGTCTTGCAGATGAATCTGTTAACTTGAATAAAAGACTGCTGGATTTCAAGAATGCTATGGCAGCATTACTCCCTCCAACGGGTTATAATAGCAAAGCCAATGACGAGCGGACGGCATCGACAATTTTGACATGCTTGAACCCTGATAAATACACCATCTACAAATATGATGTTTACAGGATGTTCTGTAAATACCTTGGCGTATCATATAAACCTTCAGGCCAATGCTTCGAGCATTTTTTGGAGTTGTTGGCACCGCTATGTGAAATTACAAAGAATGATGAACAGGTACAGCAATTGGTTGCTTCATCATTGGAGGGTAAAAGGAAAAGTGACCTGCTATTGGCACAGGATGTGCTTTGGGTACTGTTCAGTGAGTTTCCTCAGGAACTTGGCTACCTTCAACCTTTACTTTGGCGAAAGAAAAAACGTGTTTGGCTATGGGGTGGCAATACTACCATAACAGAGCAGAAATCACTTGGTTGTGGGTCTTCAACAAACAGCATCAAGGATTTCAGGCCATATACATCTGCTGATTCGCTGAAGAAAGCGTTATTATCTGATAAACCAGACATTGGCAACAGACTACCTGATGCCTATTGGAAATTTATGAGAGAAGTGTCAGCAGAAGATATCGTCGTTGCATTTGAGACCAAAAAGGAGAATGGCAAACAGTATCATCTGCTTTATGGCTGGGGAACTTTTACTACTGATATCTATTATGATGAAGGAGATGACAATCCTATACGTAGGGAAGTTGAGTGGCATTTGCCCTTCCTTGATGTGCCGAAAGAAGACAGGACGATGGGAGATAGTTTATTCTTCCAAGGCACAACGGAAAAGCAAGCGAATAGAATTATTGAATTGTTGAACATTAACTCAGAGAAGAAAATGGAGTCGAAATATCAGAAGTACATTGACCTGTTGGAAACAAACAAGAACCTGATCCTTACAGGTGCGCCAGGAACAGGTAAAACCTACATGGCAAAAACTATTGCAGAAGCTATGGGGGCTAAGGTGGGATTCGTTCAGTTCCATCCTTCGTATGATTATACGGATTTTGTAGAGGGATTGAGGCCAATTAACCACGATAATGTTGTAGGTTTTGAACGGAAAGATGGTGCATTTAAGGAGTTTTGCGCTGAAGCATTGAATATTCGTGATACGACTAACTTCGATGAATGCATAGATAAACTATTTGATTCCGTTGGTGAAGAAATCTTGTTATTAGAAACTCCTACAGGGAAACAATTTGGATTAAGCCGTAGCGCAAGGGGAAATCTGCGATTGCACACAGGCAAAGAATTAAAAGAAAGTGGTGTCATAACCAAGAAAGACCTTAGAGCAGAATATTCTGGCATACCTACATTCAAATGGTGGAAAGGGTATTATCAAGGAATCATAACATACCTTACAAATAACTACAATTTAATTAATGATAGCAATATAATTGAAGATAATACACCACATGTCTTCATCATTGATGAGATCAATCGTGGCGAAATCTCAAAGATCTTTGGCGAACTATTCTTCTCTATCGATCCTGGCTATCGAGGCGAGAAGGGCAAAGTGAACACCCAATACCAAAATATGATAGAAGATGGTGACGTGTTCAAGAATGGCTTTTATGTCCCTGACAACGTCTACATTATCGGTACGATGAACGATATCGACCGTAGTGTAGAGAGTATGGACTTCGCTATGCGCCGCCGTTTTGCTTGGCAAGAAGTAACAGCAGAAGAAAGCTATGCGAATATGATAGAGGATGATTCTGAGTTTGCTTTTGTAAAAGATAAAATCAAGGCAAGGATGTTCAATCTTAACAAGGCAATCGCAGAGACAGAAGGTTTGGACGTGGCTTATCAGATCGGTGCGGCCTACTTTAGAAAATACCTCGACTATCAGTACAAAGCGAATCCATTCGATTGTTTATGGGAGAACCATTTAAAGGGTTTGCTTTTTGAGTATCTGCGTGGCAATCGTAGGGCAAAAGAATTATTAGAGAAGTTGCACAAAGCATATAACAAGACGAGCATAGATGAGTAGTCTGCCCATACAAACGAGGGATAACTCTGAACGACATTTGTCAGAGGTGGAGCTTTGCCATCTTGATACATTGCAAAAACTGGCAGAACCAACTATCTCAGACTTATGTCTTGAAGAGCATCCCAATTTGTTGATATTCCCACAAGACTTGGATGTCTATGGGGATAAGATAGGTGATGCTCATATCTTTGAGGTCAAGGGTGATAATATTGCTACTGGCAACATCATGGGATTCATTGGCTGTGGTGGTACCAAGATTAGCATCTGTTCACGCTTCGCACAAGATAAAAACGACTATTTCCTGCACTATATGCTGCGAAAAGTCTTTGCCGTCAATCTGTTTGACTTGCAGTTTAATTCTGACGAAGAAAGCATTTTCGACCTTCTCATTTATCTGTTCCCTGCTTTTCTGAAACGAGCCATGCAACAGGGCATGTATAGGGAGTACCAGACACGAGAGTATAATGATGCTAATGTTAAGGGACGAATTGATGTATCTCGCCATATCAGACGGAACATCCCCTTTGCCGGCAGTATAGCATATACCACTCGTGAGTATGCACAAGACAACCACCTTACCCAGTTGATTCGCCATACCATCGAATATATATCGCGTCACAGATATTCAGGGAATATCCTTCAGAATGATGAGGATACGTCTGATGCTATCAAAGCAATCTGCCAAGCCACAGGATCGTATAATCGCAATGAACGGCAGAAAGTGATGAATCAGAATCTTCGTCCTATAAGCCATCCTTATTATGGTGAGTATCGTCCACTACAGCAACTGTGCCTCCAGATACTTCGCCAAGAGGAGATGAAATACGGACGCGATGATGATGAGATTTATGGTGTATTGTTTGATGGTGCTTGGTTGTGGGAAGAATATCTGAATACATTCCTTTCAGACATTGGCTTTGAGCATCCAAGAAACAAAGAAGGCATAGGCCATAAGAGTTTGTTTAAGGATGGAACTGGTTGGTGTTATCCAGATTTCCTGAGTCCGCAGATAGTGCTCGATGCTAAATACAAATGGTATGACGATTGGAACAAAGTGCAGACAAAAGATTTGTATCAGGTCATTTCATATTTGCATGTCCTTGATTTGAAAAAGGGTGGATTTGTCGTGCCTGTAGATTGGAACTCCATGAGATTTCCGACAAAAACACTTAAAGGCATGGGAGGTGACATGTCTATTTATGGTATGAATGTTGGATATAAAGCAGAGTCATTTGAAGATTACAATTTCAAAATGGCTCTCTCAGAACAAATGATTATTGATAAATTGGAAATCGATAAAATCAAAGAAGTGATATGACAGACAGAATAGAAGATCTACGTTATTAATGACAGGGATAGAAGAATGATTAAAATAATAAAACAATGAATAGATAGTTTGTGCATTATGAAATACTACTTCCCATTTGGTGAAACGGTAAACCCGTTAGTGCAGCAAGATAGGACGCCGAAGAAAGTGTTCATACTTGGAGTTTATGCGAGTGCAGTTCACGCACGATGGACGAAACCTGGCCAAATAAGACCTGTATGTACGGCGTTGGCTGTTGCCAGTGAGCCTCGAATATTCTGGAATGGGAACCCTGAAGAGGCTGCAGAGATTATTAGCAGAATCAAAATTCCTAAGGATTTGGGAACGTTAGAACCTGCTGATGAGAGGTTTAATGGTCCTTCAGCAAAGGTGCTTGATGAGCATATTTTGGCTCCATTGGGGTTTGCTCGTAGGGATGCATGGCTCTGCGATTTGCTGCCTGAAACAAGGCTGAACAAGGGTCAAGCTGATGCCATTAAAAGAGAATACGATACGGTTAGAAAAGAATATGGTTTGAATGAAGTGACAATTCCTAAGCGCCCAAGTAGATTCTGCGATAGCAAACGCTGTGAAGAAATCGTTGCTGAATTGGAAGAATCGAAAGCAGAGCTGTTAGTGTTACTGGGTGATATTCCTATCAAACAATTCCTCAATGTCGTTGCTAATGTGAAATACAAATCATTGCAGGAATATAAAGAACGTTATGGTTATGGCATTTCTACGGATGTAACAATTGATGGCAGACATATTAAGATTCTGCCTTTGGCCCATCCTCGTCAGATTGGAGGCCTTGGTTCTCATAGTAGCGAATGGTATTCAGTCCATCAAGAATGGGAATTACATAGACATTAATAATGTAATGCATGTGGTAATATGAAGCCAGCTAAGATTTTCCAACAGTATATTTGGATTGTAAATACGCTGCGGCAATACAAGAAGTTGTCGCTCGAACAGCTTAACGAGCTATGGGTGAAAGACGAGGTGATTGGAGGTGACCCACTGAACCGCAAATCGTTCTTGCGCCATAAGGATGCCATTCTTAATATGTTTGGCATCATCATAGAGTGCGACTTGGAGCATGGCTATAAGTACTTTATCAGCAATCCAGAGGTAATCAATGATGACACGATAGAAGGTTGGATGCTATCTACGCTCACCGTGAATACGGTTCTTTCAGACAGTGTTTCTCTTAGGAATCGTATTCTTTTGGAGAACGTGCCTGCTGGTGAAGAATACCTACAGACCATCATACTGGCCCTCAAAACGAACAGGCGGCTGGCGATTACCTACCAGCGATTCGGGCATGATGGCTACGAAACGACATTGTCGCCATACGCCTTGAAGCTGTTCCACCAGCGTTGGTATATTCTGGCTTATACCGGCAGACATATAGCGACATACGCGCTCGACAGGATGTTGTCTGTAGAAATCACAGACGAAGTGTTTGAAATGCCAGAAGACTTCTCGCCAGAGGACTACTATGCGGAGTATTATGGCATCACGGCAGACGATACGCCGATGGCTCATGTGGTGATCAGAGCGTATGGCAACGTGCCTAACTATCTGCGAACGCTGCCTTTGCATGTCTCACAAAAAGAGATTGGTCATACTGATGAACATACAGATTTTTCTTACAACATCAGACCTTCTGTCGATTTTGTACTTGCACTGATGTCTTATAATGACGGATTGGAGGTGCTTGAGCCAAAAGAGTTGCGTCAGCAGATTCATAATATCTTCCAGGCATCACTCAATAGATATTCAATAGATAGCTGATGTTTGTTCTTCAAGCAATCTGAGAGGAAACAGACTTAATGAGTCGTGTGAATGTGTTTGACACTGACGGATGAGAACTAATGGCAAGGGTAGAGAATAGTTCCTGCAGCCTTTCAGACTCATGCAAAAGAGTTTCTGGCACAAAGACACTCTGTTTTAGGCATAAAAATGCGCGCTTCAGGTACAGAGACAGAGTGTTTTGTTGTTAAAACAAAACTGTTCATTAGACCGGAAATGTAGCTCCAAGCATGCACATTTCCAATTAATGCCTAATTGGGTTGCAATTAATCGACTAATTAGGTTCTAATTAATGCCTAATTAGCATGCAATTAATGCCTAATTACAACGTAATTAATGCCTAATTGGAGTGTAATTAATGCCTAATTGGAAATACGATGTATGGTCTTGTGCTGTTTCCCACAACAACATGAACAACAGAAACAATGGTGTGGCCTCCATCGATTGGGGGGGTAAACAATAAGTAAAGTAATTGGAATCATAAGATTGCTCCTAATTAGTATGGCACTTGTCGATAGGGTTCTCATGATTCCAATTACCAGATGTGCAGGAGTTGGAAGGGAGTAACGAATGTCACTTCACTTCGGCCTCTTGGATGGCTTTGCCAGAGCCCCAAGCGTCACCCACTTTCTCGCCCACTACGCGGTAGGTGTTTTTCTATGAGTCGAAGATGACGGGCTGCAGCTTGCCGAGGTCGATCTTACCCTCTGCGTCGAGGATGCTCTCGTCGGCACTCATGTTGATGACTTCGCCTACTACGCGGGCTCCGCCCTTATCGTCCTCTTCCATTTTCACCACCTTGCACTCGAGTGTCAGCTTATACTCGTTGACGATGGGCGCGTCGACATTCGGGCTCTTGGTCACGGTGAAACCGGCTTTCTTCACCTTGTCGGGCACGTCGTTGGCCGAGACGATGCCGAAGTAGTCGCTCTGAACGATGTCGCCCTTCGTGGCGAAGCTCACGGTGAAGGCTTTCTTCAGACGGATGTTCTCGGTTGTCTTATGTGCAGAGAGGTTGAAGCAGATGTGTTTCGGACCGCACTGGCCTCCCCATGCAGCCATCATCACGTCGGGATTCTCTTTCTCGTCGTAGGTGGCAATCATGATGGCGGGCAGTGGTGTGATGACGGCTACGTCGTTGAAGTTCTTGCGGCCTTCCACGTTTTTCACTTCCACTTTCTCCTCCTGTGGGTTCTCGTTGACGTTGGCGTCGGTTTTCTGTTCGCCTTTGTTGGCACAGGCACCCAGCATGAGGGCTCCTGCCAGCATCATTGTTGCAATGCTAAAGTTCTTTTTCATGTTGTTGGTTGTTTTTCTGATGGTTGTTTTGTTGTTTTCGTCTGCAAATATACAGTATTTCCGTCAAACGAACAAGTGTTTTTCCTTAACAATTGCGAAATTTGGAAATCTGGTTGTTCCAGATGGCAGGAGATTATTTCGGCGTACGATACTCATTTTTCAATTATAATTTGTAATTTTGCAGCATGATTGTATGTATTGCAGAGAAACCGAGTGTTGCCAAGGATATAGCCAGAATACTGGGAGCCACCAGCTCGCGTGACGGCTACATGGAAGGCAACGGCTATCAGGTGACGTGGACGTTCGGACATCTGTGCACCCTGAAGGAGCCCGACGACTATACGCCCGTGTGGAAGCGCTGGGCACTGAGTACCTTGCCCATGATACCACAGCGGTTTGGCATTAAACTGATTGAAGACCAAGGTATTAAGAAACAGTTTGCGGTGATTGAACGGCTGATGCAACAAGCCGACAGCATCGTCAACTGTGGTGATGCCGGCCAGGAAGGAGAGCTGATACAGCGCTGGGTGATGCAGAAGGCACAAGCCACCTGTCCCGTGAAGCGGTTGTGGATATCGTCGATGACCGATGAGGCCATCCGCGAGGGATTCAGGCAGTTGAAAGACCAGCAGGACTATCAGCCGCTCTACATGGCGGGCCTGTCGCGCGCCATTGGCGACTGGCTGCTGGGCATGAACGCCACGCGCCTCTACACGCTGAAATACGGGCAGAACCGGCAGGTGCTGAGCATCGGTCGTGTGCAGACGCCCACATTGGCATTGATCGTCAACCGCCAGAAAGAGATAGACAATTTCAAGCCCGAGCCCTATTGGGTGCTCTCGACCATCTACCGCGACACACTCTTCACCGCCACCAAAGGTAAGTTCACAAGCAAGGAAGAGGGCGAGCAGAGCTTCGAGCTGATCATAGATAAGCCGTTCACCGTGACCAAGGTGGAGAAGAAAAACGGCAAGGAAGCCCCCAAGCAACTCTACGACCTGACATCGCTGCAGGTGGACTGCAACCGTAAGTTCGGCATGAGTGCCGAGATGACGCTGAACACCATCCAGGCACTTTACGAGCGCAAGTTAACCACCTATCCGCGTGTCGACACCCAGTTCTTGAGCGACGACATCTACCCCAAGTGCCCGCAGGTGATGAACAGCCTATTTCAGACCAAGGTGGGCGGGCAGGCCGTCTATGCCGAGTTGGTGAGGCCGTTGGGTGGCAAGCCGCTGCCCAAGACCAAGCGCGTGTTCGACACCTCGAAGGTGACCGACCACCATGCCATCATCCCCACAGAGGTCATCGCGCAGAACCTGACCGATATGGAACGGCACGTCTACGACTTGGTGGCGCGCCGCTTCATCAGCGTGTTCTATCCCGACTGCAAGTTCTCGACAACAACCGTACTGGGCGTTGTCGGCGGACAGGAGAAAGGCGATGGGGTAGAGTTCAAGGTGACCGGTAAGGAGATACTCGACCCGGGATGGCGGGCGGTCTATGCCAAGGAGTCAAAGGTCAGCGACGATGACGAGGAGAAGAAAGACGATGAGGAGAAGACGCTGCCTGCCTTCGTGAAGGGCGAGAGCGGCCCCCATCAGCCTACACTCACCGAGAAGTGGACCACGCCTCCACCTTATTATAATGAGGCCTCGCTGCTGAGGGCCATGGAGACGGCCGGCAAGTTTGTTGAGGACGAGGAACTGCGTGCCGCCATGAAGGAAAACGGCATTGGGCGCCCGTCGTCGCGTGCCAGCATCATCGAGACACTGTTCAAACGCCACTATATACGGCGCGACAAGAAACGTCTGGTCGCCACCGCCACAGGCATCGAGCTGATTGACATGATCAAGGAAGACCTGCTGAAGAGTTGTGAGCTGACGGGCATCTGGGAAAAGAAGCTGCGCGACATTGAGCACAAAAAGTACGATCCTGCACAGTTTGTGGACGAGCTGAAACAGCAGATTACAGAAATCGTGCGCGAGGTGTTGGCCGACAATAGCAACCGCCATGTGACGGTGCTCACCGACGAGGACCTGAAGAAAAAGCCTGCCGCAAAGAAAACCACCAAAAAGAAAGCTGCCGCCAAATCCCCAGCTCTAGCCCCACCGTCAGCCCCCATGCAGACACCTGTTGTGGGCCAGCCCTGCCCGCTGTGCGGACAAGGAGTTATCATTCAGGGAAAGACCGCCTATGGGTGCAGCCGCTGGAAGGAAGGTTGTACGTATAGGGTGCCCTTCGGGCAATAAACCGGGACGAACAGCGTTATTAATATTGATGCGCAAATATTCTGTGATATGGATGCTCATTGTGCTCTGCAGTTGTGGCGGAGCCGATGCGAACTTCAAACGAGGCGAGAAATTTCTGGCCCTGGGGGAGTATTTTGACGCAGCCAACGAGTATAAGCAGGCCTACACGAAGACCCCGCCCAAGGAACGGCCGCTGCGCGGACAGCGTGCCCGGAAGCTGGCCTACTGCTATGAGCACAGCAACCAGACTCAGAAAGCCATTGCGGCCTATCGCAATGTGATACGTTATAAGCAGGACGATGTGCAGACACACTTGTCGTTTGCCCGTTTGTTGTTGAAGAACGGTAACTACAAGGAGGCTGCCGCAGAGTTTCGGCTCGTCATCGACTCTCTGCCCGACAACGTGCTGGCACGCAATGGATTGAAGTCGGCACAGATGGCTCCCGAATGGAAGAAAGAAGGGTCGGGCTACACGGTGAAGCGCATGGATATGTTCAACTCACGTCGGTCGGACTATTCGCCAATGTTTTGCGGCGACGACAACGAGCAGTTGTATTTCACTTCCACTCGCAATGAGGCACAAGGCGACGACCTGAGCGGAATCACGGGTAACAAAAACGGCGATATTTTCTTCTCGCAGAAAGACGACAAAGGCAAATGGGGCAAGCCGCAGACCATCGAGTCAGGACTGAACACCGAGTTTGACGAGGGAGCCTGCTGCTTCTCGCCCGACCAGCGTACGATGTATGTTACGCAGTGCGCGAGCGATCCGTCGTATCCGCGCTATGCCACGATCATGACCTCCAACCGCAGCGACGCTGCCTGGAGCAAAGCCACGCTTTTGGTAATTAGCCGTGACACGCTCTCGAGCTATGCCCATCCGGCTATCTCGCCCGATGAGCAGTGGCTCTATTTCACCTCCGACATGCCTGGGGGTGTCGGAGGACTGGACATCTGGCGCATCCGCCTCACTAGCAGCGGACTGGGAGGCGTCGAGAATCTGGGCGAGCCTATCAATACGCCAGGCAACGAGATGTTTCCTGCCTTCAGGCCCAATGGCGATTTCTATTTCTCGTCTGATGGGCATCCCGGTTTCGGCGGACTTGATATTTTCTATGTGAAGGCCGAAAACAAAAAGCGGACGCAGAAAGGAAATGCGGGAAACCCAGCCGGGAATACTTCAGAGACGGATGGTGCGGAGCCGGTTACCCGTAGTTCTCAGTTGCGAATCGTTCATCCCGGCTATCCGCTCAATTCGCAAGGCGACGACTTCGGCATGACCTTCGAGGGGCTGCACAACCGCGGTTTTTTCTCGTCGAACCGTGGCGACGGCCGTGGCAACGACCATATCTACAGTTTTGAGAATCCAGAAATCATGCAGACCGTCAAGGGATGGGTGTATGAGATAGATGCCTACGAACTGACTGCCGCACAAGTGTATATGGTAGGCAACGACGGTACCAACCTGAAACTGAGCGTGAAGGGAGACGGCTCGTTTGAGCAGGAGATAACACCGGGCGTAGACTATGTGTTCCTGGCAACGTGCAAGGGCTTTTTGAATCATAAGGAGGAACTGCGTGTGACCGAGTCGAAGGAGTCGAAAGAGCATGTGTTACAGTTCCCACTGGCCAATATCTCTGCTCCGGTGCTGATTGACAATATCTTCTACGATCTGAACAAGGCCACATTGCGCCCCGAGTCGGCCAAAGCCTTGGACGAACTGGTGAAGATGCTTAATGAAAACCCGAATATCACCATCGAGCTAAGTGCCCATTGCGACTACCGGGGCAGTGCGCAGTATAATCTGTCGTTGTCGCAAAGGCGTGCTGAGTCGGTGGTGAACTACCTCATAGAGCATGGCATTGCAAAAGACCGGCTCACACCACGCGGATATGGTAAGGAGAAACCTAAGGTGATAAATAAGAAGTTGACCGAGAAGTATCCCTGGCTGAAGGAGAACGACCAACTGACCGAAGAGTTTATCAGGAAGCTTGAGAACAATCAGCAGGAAGTGTGCAACGAACTGAACCGGCGCACAGAGTTCACCGTGTTGCGTACCACTTACGGATTGTTTGACGAAAAGGGACAGCTGAAAACCATTCCGAAACCTAAAGTCTCAAAGCAAAAAGAGGAGGACGACAGTTTTATCATCGACTTTTAATCTATGGCGTCATCAGAGTCGCCCCCAGTCATTAGACCGTCTAAATAAGTGACAGTCCTAATGACCAATCAGGGTTGAAAGACTAGAGCCAGCGCAGTTCGCGCGACACCATTTGGTAGGCGCCCACGGCCGTGATTGCCAGCAGCGACAGGGCAATGGTGAGCGGACTGAGATGGAACACGTCCTGTGCCGGTGCCGTGCGGAAACAAACTGCCAGTGCCTCGGCAATGACATTCCAACCCTTTACGGCAATGAAGAAAGCGATGCCTGCCACGATGCAGATGGCCGTCCAGATGCGGTTCAGACGGACGGCGCGGTCGGGGAGGTGGCGCATCACCCGTTTGGAGAACCCGTGGTCGGCAATCTCCTCTGTGTGCTCGTTGAAAAACTGTCTTACCAGTATATCGTCATTTTCCATCATATCCATTTGCTTTTAAATATGTTGCTAATTTCTGTTTTCCTCGTGCGAGGTGCGATTTCACCGTGTTTTGCGTGATGCCCGTAATCTCGACAATCTTGTCGATAGACAGACCGTCTATCAGCTGCAGTGTGATACAGGTCCGTTCGTCGGGGCGCAAGATGTTCAAGGCTTCGTAGAGATCGAGTCTCAGACTGCCGTCAGTTGTCGATGCACTGCGATGGGCAGCTGCCGAGACGTCGATGTCGTCGGTGATGTGCTGGGCTCTTTTGTAATCGTAGAAGACGTTGTAGGCAATGCGGAAGAGCCATGTAGAGAAGCCAGACATGCCTTTGAAGCTCGTAATGTGCGTGTAGGCCTTGATAAAGGTGTCTTGCGCCAGGTCGTCGCTCAGCTGCGTGTCTCCCAGCGTCTGGTTCAGAAAGAACCGACGCACAGGCGACTGGTATTTCCTGACAAGCTGGTCGAATGCCCGCTTGTTGTGGAATACCGCCACCTGCGTTACAAGAGAGAGGTCTGTGCTTGCAGCCATGCTATGCGTTGTTGATGGGAGAATGGTCTGTTTGGTTTGTGAGAGTCTCTGGAGGCTTATCTCTCAGGAATGATGAGCCACATGATGAGGTAGGCAAGGATACCCGAGAAGCAAGTAAGGACTGTCAATAATACATAAGCCACTCTTACTGCTGTGGGGTCGACACCCAGATAGTTGGCAATTCCACCACATACACCTGCCAAAATACGGTCGGCAGAGCGGGTTAGTCTTCTGTTTGCATCCATAATCTTTATCTGTTTATGAGTTGTTGATACTTTATTGAAAAACTACTTGTTGATGGTTATTTCTCGTCGAAGTACTTGAAGTCGTCCGACTGTTTGTCACGCTTCGAGGCAGAGGTCTTGGCGATGACAGCCTGGCCTACGCCAAACAGAGCTACCAGCCATCCGATGCCAACCAGCGGATCGGCGCCCAGGCAATAGAAGAAGGCGACGAGGCCAATGCCGAGGGCTGTGTTCTTGATGCCTTTCTTCCACAGATACTCATCGCTTTGCTGTTCAGTGCGAATCAGTTCCTGCGGCAGGGGTTGTCCTGTCTCCATGGCTTTCTCTGCCAGTTTGTAGCGTCGGTTGCGGTTGCGGAAGATGAGCCATAGCACCAATGCGAGGATGATGAACGGTGCGGCCAGGAAAAGGAATACCAAAAGAATAATCAGGAAGGCAAAGAATCCACCAAAACGGTCGATCATCTTCTCGGCAAATGCGAAATCTGAGTCATCGAAGGGGAATGCGTCGTCGATAGTCACATACGTGCCGCTGTCAGCCAGCGAGTCGATGACGGCCGATGTGGTGTCAGAATAAGCCTCAATGCCTTCGTCCGGTTGCGTGGTGGGCGTTGAACTGCCGACGGAAGTACTGCTGGCCGTTGAACTGCTGGCGCTTGCCGGTGCTGTGATGGCCGGGTTGTGACGGTGCTTCTGTGAGGCTGCCTGGCTGGTGATGCCCAATGTCAGGGCTAATACCAATAAGATGAAATACTTTTTCATATTCTGTCTTTTATTAAATTTTCTATCCGTTAGACGCATCGACGGCTTATTTAGTTGCGAAGTTACAATTTTTTTTTTAATTTTGCCACGGAATATGGAATTACCTGCCGATTTTATACAGCAGACCCGCGAAATCATGGGCGAGGAACTCTTCGGGCGATATCTGGCATCGTTCGACGGGGAGGTGCCTGTCAGCATCCGCCTGAATCCGAGGAAGTGTCATCTGGTTGATGACCTTTCGGCCGACAGTGCCAGCCGATGGATGGCCGATGAGGCAGGAGGAGCAGCGCCTGTCCCTTGGTGCGAGTATGGTTTCTATCTGCCCACACGCCCCAACTTCACGTTCGACCCGCTGCTGCATGCCGGATTGTATTATGTGCAGGAAGCCTCGTCGATGTTTCTGGGGCACGTCTTGCGCGAGCTCTCGCACACAGGATGGACACTGGGAGAAGGCGCTTATGCGCTCGATCTTTGTGCGGCTCCCGGAGGTAAGTCCACCTTGCTTCGCAGCATGCTGCCCGAGGATTGTACATTGATCAGCAACGAGCCCATGCGCAACAGGGCTGAGGTGCTGGCCGAGAATGTGCAGAAATGGGGCTATGCCCGTCATCTCGTGACGAACAACTACCCGAAAGATTTCCGTAAGAGCGGGCTTCAGTTCCAACTGATTCTCTGCGATGTCCCTTGCTCGGGCGAAGGCATGTTCCGTAAGGATGAGGCTACCATTGGAGAGTGGAGCTTCCAGAACGTCAACAGGTGCTGGCAGTTGCAGCGGGAGATTGTCAGTGAAGCATGGCAGTGTTTGTGTGGTGGGGGAGTGCTTATCTACAGCACCTGCACCTTTAATACTAAGGAGAATGAAGAGAACATACGCTGGATGATCGAAGAATTGGGTGCCGAGGTGATTTCCGTGCGCACCGAACAGTCATGGAGCATCACAGGTTCGCTGCTCTCCGGTTTCCAAGAGCCGGTTTACCGGTTTATTCCAGGCGTCACGAAGGGCGAAGGCCTTTTCATGTGCATTTTGCGCAAGGGTGGGGACTCCTCTGTCAGGGGTGGTCGGAACAAACAAGGAATAAACACCTCAAACTACCATGAAAGGGCTACCCGGAACAGTCGTGAGCGGAGCAGTAGGAATCAACTGTCACTTCGTATCCTGTCCGACGGAGAATACCCTGTTGGCATGTCTAAAGGCAAGACAGTCGTTCCGGCTCATGCCGAAGCCATCTACATCGACCGCGACACAGCCAAGTATCCCACTGCCGAGCTCACCTATCAGCAGGCTGTCAGCTATCTGCGCCGTGAGTCCATCGTCCTGGATTACGACGTTCCCCACGGATTTGTGGTCGTCACCTTCGAGGGTGTGCCACTGGGTTTCGTCAAGAACATCGGGAGCCGGGCAAACAACCACTATCCTGAATCATGGAAGATCAAAACAACTCATATACCACAAGACTATGAAGCAATACTTAGACATACTTGACCGGATTCTCCGGGAAGGAGTGAAGAAAGAAGACCGGACGGGCACAGGCACGCTGAGCATTTTCGGCACACAGTCGCGCTATTGTCTGGACGATGGCTTTCCACTGCTCACCACCAAGAAACTGCACCTCAAATCCATCATCTACGAACTGTTGTGGTTCTTGCGTGGTGATACCAACATCAAATATCTGAAAGACCACAAAGTGAGCATCTGGGACGAGTGGGCCGACGAGAATGGCGAGCTGGGACCAGTCTATGGTCACCAATGGCGGTCGTGGCCCGACTATCAGGGCGGCACCATCGACCAGATACAGCAGGTGGTAGAGCAGATCAAGCACAATCCCGACTCGCGCCGTATGATTGTCAGCGCATGGAATGTGGCAGAGGTCAACCAAATGGCTCTCCCTCCGTGTCATACCATTTTCCAGTTTTATGTAGCCGAAGGCCGTTTGTCGTTGCAGCTCTACCAGCGTTCTGCCGACACCTTCCTGGGTGTGCCTTTCAACATTGCCTCTTATGCCCTGCTGTTGCAGATGATGGCACAGGTGACAGGTCTGAAAGCAGGCGACTTCGTGCATACCACAGGCGACACACATCTGTATTTGAACCACCTCGACCAGGCCCGTCTGCAGTTAAGTCGAGAACCGAGGAAGTTACCGGTAATGAGAATCAATCCCGATGTCAAGAGCATTTTTGATTTCCAGTATGAGGATTTCATCTTAGAGGGGTACGACCCGCATCCGCATATCAAGGCTGAAGTGAGTGTTTAGGTAATGTGAAAAAGAACAAACAAGCAAGCGAAAAATGATTAGTATCATAGCTGCCGTGGCCAGAAATCGTGCCATTGGCTATCAGAATAAACTGCTGTATTGGCTGCCCAACGATTTGAAACGTTTCAAGCAGCTTACCACCGGACATACCATCATCATGGGTCGTCGTACTTTTGAGTCACTCCCCAAAGGCGCACTCCCCAATCGCCGTAATGTGGTGTTGTCGCGCAAGGTGGCCGACCCACAGGAGGCCAGAGACCCACGTTTCCCTGGTTGTGATGTGTATGTGTCACTTCGTGAGGCCTTGCAGCATTGTCTTCCCGATGAGGACATATATATTATAGGTGGGGCCAGTGTTTACCAACAGGCCATGAACTTTGCCGACCGCTTGTGCCTGACGGAGATAGACGACGTGCCTGCTGATGCCGACGCTTTCTTCCCTCCCTATGATGACTGGCAGGAGATATGGCGTGAGGAACACGATACTGACGAACGCCATGAGTTCCGTTATGCCTTTGTTGATTATGTGAAGGGATAGGGTTTGGATAGTTTGCCCAAGTGAAAAGCGTCTCAGTTCTTAAAGTGTAACATGAACTATACGCCTAAAATAACAATGATTGGGTTGCACCGCGGTGCAACCCAATCATTGTTATTCATTCTTCTTCATCCATTCAAAACTTCATTCTTCTTCATCTTCTGGCTGTGCTGTTTTCAGCACATCCTCAATGGGCAGCTGCCTGTTGATGCTGGCATGGAACGAGATGATAGTCTCCGACCGCGAGAGTCCCAGCGGCTGCAGCTTGTCGTGAATAATGTTCAGCAGATGATGGTTATTCTGAGCGTAAATCTTGATGAACATGTCGAAACCGCCTGTTGTGTAGTGACATTCCACTACCTCAGGAATCTTCTTCAGTTCCTCAACCACCTCATCAAATGTCTCGGGATCTTTCAGGTACAGACCAATATAGGCACAAGTCTCATAGCCTATTTTCTCCGGGTCGATGATAAATTGTAAACCTTTCAGCACTCCCATGTTGGTAAGTTTTTGTATACGCTGGTGGATAGCAGCACCACTGACATTGCAGGCGCGTGCCACTTCCAAAAATGGAATTCGTGCGTCCTCAGCTATGAGTCGCAGAATTTTCTTGTCTAAAGAGTCTAATGTATGTGCCATATTATAGATTACAATAAAATTTCTTGCAAAGGTAATATAAAATAACGAAAAAAGCAACAATTTATCATTATTTTTTGGCACTTGCAAAAAAATTGTCACTTATTAGGGTCTTTTTCTCTCTATAGCGGCATAACTGATGTGCAGGGCACCTGCCTGGCGCAGCGCCTGTTTTACATCGGCGACAATGCCCATGGGTGTGTCTTTGTCTACTTTCAATGACACGGTCATCTGGCGTCTGTCCTCGGTAGACATACTACTGCGCTCGGCTGCCACATAGCGGGTTACTTCGTCGATGTCCTCGGCATAGCGGTTGTCAAGTTGGATGCGGGTTTGCGTGTCGCCTTTGGGCTTTCCGATATAAATGTATACGGTAGAGGATTTCTTTTTCAGCTGCTGCAATTCGGTACCTGCCGGTACACTGTGCTGTACCATGGGTGTCACCTTACGCATGTGGGTAACAATCATGAAAAAGAACAATACCGTGAAAATCAAGTCGGGCAATGCGGCAGTATTCAGTCCGGGCACCTTGTGCTCGCGTCGGCGGAATCGGCTCATGACTCACCTCCTCTCTGTGCGTTGTGTGTGCCTCTCTGCTTGTCGCCAGTTGCAGCATAACTGTTGTTGACTTCGGCAACACGTTGGGGATAGTAGCTGCGCAGCATCTCTTGCTGTTCGGCACTACAGCGGGCCATGGGCATGCCAAACTGGCGCCGTGCCTGCTGGTCGCGCAGGTGGCGGTAGGCCGAGACAATGGCATCCTGCACCTGAAAGTAGGTGTCGTAGCTGGCCTCGCGGTCGGCATCGATTTGAATGATATGCTTCAGGCGCTCTGCCTCACTGCCCACAAAGGTCTCCACACGACTCTGCAACTGTCCGATGGCAAGTGGCTGGTTGTTGCAGGTAAGGGTGCCGTCGGCCAGTATGTGCAACTGAAGCACGTTGCGCTCGTCTACATCGGTGGGCTTTTGCTGCTGTTCTTCAGGTGTCAGAGGAGGCAGCAATCGCGACAACCCCTTGTCGACATCCATCGATGATGTGACAAGGAAGAATATCAACAGCATGAAAGATATGTCGGCTGTTGAGGTGGTGTTCAGCGACGGGACCTGGCGTTTCTTACGTTTGAACATACAACAAGGATAACAGCAACGACAAGAAGGATGAGCGAGGTGTTGATAAGCATGTCAGCAGCTTTCAGCAAAAAGGAGCTGCCAAACTGCTCACCGTTGACAAGCATGGGGGCTGAGGAGCCGAACAAAAACGTGAGCAGCAGGCACACCACGAGGAATGCAGCCACCCCCAAAGTAATCTTGCGTGAGGGAATACCATTGACGGTATCCGAAGCGTGGTCGTGCAGTCGCCACTGGCGAACTACAGCCCATGCCACAGCACCTAGTGCTGCTACGCCGGCCAGATATGTCAATATGAGAATTATGTCGACCATATTTACCAGTCCTCAACGCTTAACTCTTCACTTTCGACAGGATGTCCATCAGCGAGACGGCACTCTCTTCCATCTGCGAGGTGAGGTGCTCTATTTTCGAGAGTATATAATTGTAGAACAACTGCAGAATAACAGCCACAATGATACCGAAGATGGTTGTGATGAGGGCCACTTTCATGCCTGATGCCACGATGGTGGGGTTGATGTCGCCTGCATTCTGTATCTGGTCGAACGACATCACCATGCCTATCACCGTGCCCAGGAATCCCAGCGACGGAGCAATGGCGATGAACATCGTTATCCATGAGCAGCCTTTCTCGAGGTTGGCTATCTGCACATTGCCATACGAAGTGATGCTGCGCTCAATTGCGTCGAGAGGCTCGCTGATGTGGAGGATGCCCTGATAACAAATGCTGGCCACAGGACCGCGGGTGTCGCGGCAAAGCTGCTTGGCACCGTCGTAGTCGTGAGCCTCGATGAGTTTCTCTACATCTTGCATGAACTTCTTGGCGTTGATGTCCGACAGTGTGAGATAGATGATGCGTTCGATGCAGAAGGCCAGTCCCAGCACCAGCGTCAGGGCTACGAGCGACATGAAACCGGCATTGCCCTCCACAAATTTCTTCTTCAGCGACTGGTGAAAACTCATCTGCTCGTCGGCCTCCATCTCGTCGGCCAATGTGGCATCGCCATCTGCAACGTTGCTTAGGGCAGCTGTGTCGACCACCGTCGTGTCAGCTTGGGCAGACAGCGCCACGCTGTCGGTCTGGCTCATAGCCGTAGAGACTGAGGTCAGGAGCAAAAATGCAGAGAGAACTATTTTAGAAATCAGGATTTTCATTGTCTAGAAAAAAATAAAAAAAGAATGCGGAGAGACGGGGATTCGAACCCCGGATACGCTTTTGACGTATACACGCTTTCCAGGCGTGCCTCTTCAGCCACTCGAGCATCTCTCCTTCAACAAGTTACGTTGTCTGTTGGTTACCGCTGGCAAGTACTTTGCGAGTATTTTACGAGTATCTCGGCATACTGTTTGCGGATTTCGCGCTGCAAAATTACGCTTTATCTGCCGAAAAAGTGCAACTTGTGGTGTTATTTTATATTAAATTTTGAATATCCGCCTCACATTTTGGTCGGTAACCTGCTCCAGATGGTCCTCGCTGACACCATACGCCTCGGCCAGACGCTGCAGCACATGCCTCACGTAGGCACTCTCGTTCCGTTTGCCGCGCATGGGAACAGGGGCCATGTATGGGGCGTCGGTCTCGAGCACAATGCGGTCGAGGGGCACCACTTGGGGCAACACCTCGGGCAGATGGCTCTTCTTGAATGTCAGTACGCCGCCAATACCCAGCACAAACTGCGGAAACTGCAACAGTTCTTCGGCCTCGTGCTCATTGCCGGTGAAACAATGGAACACACCGCCTGGCAGTTCGTCCTTGTAGTGTTTCAGCAGACTCACCATCTCGTTTTGTGCCTTCCTGCAATGAATCATCAGTGGCAGCCGGCTCTCTACCGACCATTTCACCTGCTCCTCGAACGCCATCAGTTGCTCGCGCTCGAACTCACGGCTCCAATAGTAGTCGAGGCCGACCTCGCCGATGGCGATGATGGCCGGCTGTTGCGGTGAGGCTGACGACGGACAATCGTTGCCGGCTGATGGGGAAGTGCCGGTTGATGGTAGGGGAACTTGGGGCAGCAGTTGCCTGATGGCTCCCAGTTGTTCCTCCCAGTCGTTGTGAACCTCCTCAGGATGCAGTCCCACCATGGGATAGAGGAAGCCCTGATGCTGGCGGCACAACGTCAGAATCTGCCGCGAGGTAGTCAGGTCAATGGCCGGCACCAGTATCTTGGTGATTCCAGCCTCACGAGCCCGCTGCATGACCGCCTCACGGTCGTCGTTGAACTCTTCACCGTCGAGATGTGCGTGGGTGTCTATCATTTTTTGCGTTTCATCATTTCGTTGGTATATGTTATGAGCTCCTGTTTGCGCTCATCGTCCACATGGACAGCAGCCAGGTATTTGCGGCTCTCACCGAAATAATACTCAATGCGGGCTTTGGCCATCTGGTCGATACCTATTTCATTATATAGGCGTGTGACGGCTTGAATCTTCTCCTGCCGGTCGAACTCTTTCACCGTCATCCATCGCATGAGCTCCTGGCGCTGTTCGTCGTTCGCCTTGTTATAGGCATTGATCAGCATGTAGGTCTTTTTGTTGCTGGTGATGTCGCCGCCGATGGCCTTTCCGAACACAGCCGGGTCGCCATAGACGTCCAGGTAGTCGTCTTGCAGCTGGAAGGCAAGACCCATCTGCTCGCCGAACTTATAGAGCAGCTGAGCATCCTCTTCCGAGGCGTCGGCCAGCACGGCTCCAATCTTTGTGGCGCAAGCCAGCAGGACACTGGTCTTCAGGCGGATCATCTCGATATACTCCTCCTCGCATACGTCGGTGCGCTGCTCGAACGTCATGTCGTACTCCTGTCCCTCGCCGATTTGCAGGGCCGTCTCGGTGAAGATGTCGAGCACCTCTTTCAGTTTGGCGGGGTCGCATTGTGCCATGCGCTCGTAGGCCAGCACCAGCATCGAGTCGCCCGAGAGAATGGCCTTGTTGGCATCCCATTTCTTGTGAACGGTCTCATGGCCGCGTCGCAAGTCAGCGTGGTCCATCAGGTCGTCGTGCAAGAGTGTGTAGTTATGATAAGTCTCCAGCGCACAGGCGGGCATGAGGATGGTCTCAGGGTTGTCGCGGAACAAATTGTACGACAACAGCATCAGCACCGGGCGGATGCGCTTGCCCCCCATGGAGAGCACATACTGAATGGGTTCATACAAACTCTTGGGCTCACGGTTGTAGGGCATCTGTTCCAGGCAGTTGTTCACCAACTGTAAGATTTTTTCCGAACTTAGTATCATGACTATTGTTTTTTATGTTGCAACATTAAAGACTAAACACTATGGGAATGCAAATCATCGTGCGGCATGGCTGGTCGTTTTCCTTGCCTGGCTTCCATTTGGGCATCATGCGCATCACTCGCATGGCCTCGCGGTCGAGGTAGGTATGCTGGCCCTTCACCAGTTTCAGGTTACCCACGTTCCCGTCTTTCTCAATGATAAACGAGACAAGCACTTTTCCCTGAATCTTGTTCTTCTGAGCCAAGGGCGGATATTTCAGATTTTTGGTCAGCCACTGCATGAAAGCCGTCATGCCGCCGGGAAACTCGGGCAGCACTTCCACCGTCGAGGCGTCCAGCACGTCGTCGTTTGCGGCATCTGCTGGCGTGACAGCGGCAATAGGCTCCTCGGCAGTTTGCTCGTTGGCCTCGGCCGTAAACTCGTTCTGTACCATCTCGTCTATCTCGGCCACTTTCTCATCAACCTCTTCTTTCACGATATTCAGCTGCTCGCTCACCTTGGGCGCCGTCTCAGGTGTCACCATCGCCACCATCTCGTCGGGTGGGGCCATGGGCAGCACCTCCATGTCCTCGGCCAGCTCTTCGAGCAGGCTTTCGTCGGCTTCGTCGGCGGAGTCGAATTCATACTCCAAAGCCACAAAGCAGAGCGACAACGCCAGTATCAGTCCCAGCAGGAATGCCGTGGGACGGATATGCTCTAAATCGGCCTGATATGACTTTTTTATTTCCATATTGGCTGCAAAAGTACGAAGATTCCACGAAAAATACCGAGTCAACTACGTTAATCTTCTGTAAACGCCTGTTTTATTTTGTCTCAGGCACAAATACGCCTCGTTTCAGGCACAAAAACACTCCGTATTAGGCTCCCCCAACAGAGTGTTTTTATCATCGAAACAAAGATAATAGCATGGCAGTTGGCAAGGCAATGATTCATTATCAAAGACTAGAAAGAGCTTTGTCGTCAAATGCTGTCGGCGCCGAAGCAATAAATGCCTTACATTTGCGTTAATGAAATAAAAAGTGTATCTTTGCACGTGAAAATGAAAAAGAGTTTGTTCGCCATATTCCTTCTTCTTGCTGTTGCTGTCAGCGTGAAGGCACAGGAGAGCCAGACAGCCTACGACTTTCTTCGGCTGCCCGTGAGTGCACATGCTGCCGCGCTGGGTGGCGACAATGTGACGCTCATCGAAGACGATGCTGCCCTCACGCTGCACAATCCGGCGCTGCTCTCGTCGGTAAGCGACAAGACCATCGGACTGGGCTTCATGACCTATATGGAGGGCGCCCGCATGGCCAGTGCTACGTTCAGCAGCACTGCTGGCGAAAAAGCCTCGTGGGGTGTCAGCGCGCAGTATGCTGATTACGGAAAGATGAAAGAGATGGACGAGAATAACCGACAGACGGGTGAGTTCTCGGCCAAGGACATCGCCGTAGCAGGCACATTCTCCTACCAGCTCTCCGAGCGCATCGTGGGTGGCATCACGGCCAGGATGGTCAATTCGTATATAGGCAATTACAGTTCGCTGGCCATGGGTGTCGACTTGGGCGTCAACTACTACGACCCCACTCGCGAGTGGTCCATATCGGCAGTGGCCCGCAACCTCGGCGGACAGCTGAAGGCGTTCGACGACCATTACGATAAGATGCCCATCGACCTGCAGGCAGGTGTGAGCAAGCGCGTGACGAATGCACCCTTTCGCCTCTCAGCCACACTGGTCGACCTCACACACTGGGACTATCGTTTCATCGACCACCTGGTGGGCGGCGTGGATATCCTGCTGTCGCAAACCATCTGGATAGGTGCCGGCTATAACTTCCGTCGTGCCCGTGAGATGACCTTGCTCAGCGGTACCGACGAGGAGAGCAGCCACGGAGCAGGCCTGTCACTGGGTGCCGGCCTGCAGCTGGAACGTTTCAAACTGAATCTTGCTTATGGCAAGTATCATATATCATCGCATTCACTGATTATTAATTTAGCCTTTCAATTATGAAAAAAATCACCATAGCCATCGACGGACACTCGTCGTGTGGAAAATCGACCATGGCCAAAGACCTGGCCCGTAAGTTGGGATACATCTATGTCGACACTGGTGCCATGTATCGTGCTGTCACCCTCTACGCGTTGCGCAACGACCTATTCAATGCCGACCATTCCATCAAGACCGACGAACTGAAGGCCCGGATGGACGACATTCGCATCTCCTTCCGTTTCAACGAGCAGACGGGCCGCCCTGACACCTACCTCAATGGCGAGTTGGTAGAGAAAGACATCCGTACGATGGAGGTATCCAACCTCGTGTCGCCCATTGCCACGCTGGCATTTGTGCGCGAGGCGATGGTGGCCCAGCAGCAGAAGATGGGCGAGGAGAAAGGCATCGTCATGGACGGGCGTGACATCGGCACCGTCGTCTTCCCCCATGCCGAACTGAAGATTTTCGTCACAGCCTCGGCAGAGGTGAGAGCCCAGCGCCGTTATGACGAGCTGAAGCAGAAGGGCATGGAGGCCGACTTTGACGAGATCCTGAAAAACGTACAGGAGCGCGACTATATCGACAGTCACCGCGAGGTGTCACCCCTGCGCAAGGCCGACGATGCTATTGAGCTTGACAACAGCCACATGACCATCGATGAGCAGAACGAATGGCTCATGCAGCAGTATCATAAGGCTGTAGAGGCATAAAAGACTAAGGGCCTACCTAGCCACTGAGGCTGGGTAGGTTACTCCTCAAGATGGAAAACGCAGACAGTATTTACCTGAATGCGTTTCAACAGACTATCTTGAAGATCATTGTCTCCACTCATACCCCTTAAGACTATTGTCTACACTCCTACACTCCTTTACTCCTTCACTCCTACACTCCTAAAAGCTCTTGATCTCCACATTTTCCCTAAAATATTTTGAGGTTAGCGAAAATGTTTGTACCTTTGCACCCGAATTTAACATAACACTGAAAAAATGGTAAGAATTTTTTCCCTAACTATCTTTATGATAGCAGCTTTTTTCCTTGAATCATCTTCATGTTGTTTCAAAGAATCAGGCTGTACAGGATTCTGTTCTTACGGTGTGAAATCGTAATTGACGAAGATGATATACTGTATCTCTAAGAAAATGGAGGTGGCAGGATGCCACCAATTGTCGCTGCCCTATGAGAGCAAGTGCAGCCGGTTGCACGGGCACAACTGGACGATAACGGTGTTTTTGGCATCGCGCGAGGTGAATGCCGAGGGCATGGTCATTGACTTTAAGCGGGTGAAAGAGAAAGTGCATGACTATCTCGATCATGGCAATTTCAACGACTTGCTGCCCTTCAATCCCACTGCCGAGAACATTGCAGCATGGGTGGTTGAGCAGTTCCCCCAGTGCTATAAGGCCATCGTTGAGGAGTCGAACGGTAATGTGGCACAAGCCTATGACGACCATTTTCCCATCGAGGCAAAATATTTAATGTAAGAAGCAACATGGAAAAGCAATATCGCATCAACGAAATATTCTACTCCCTCCAGGGCGAAGGGCGTCACACAGGTCGTGCCGCCGTGTTCGTGCGTTTTAGTGGCTGCAACCTGAACTGCCCCTTCTGCGATACCGACTTCAGTCAGCACACCAAGATGACGGCAGCCGAGATATTAGACGAGGTGAGACAGTGGAAGAACTGCGGCTTCATTGTGCTTACTGGTGGCGAGCCCTCTCTGCAGGTCGACGAGACATTGGTGTCCTTGCTGCATCAAGAAGGTTTCTATGTGGCCATGGAGACCAA
>Ga0129307_1001220_pt1 | contig 29559 bp, 10 predicted proteins | sample P1105metagenome_FD_94437 | JGI IMG/M metagenome (GOLD analysis project Ga0129307, IMG submission 94437) | Capybara group fecal microbial communities from Wisconsin, USA - P1105 metagenome | ecosystem: Host-associated > Mammals > Digestive system > Large intestine > Fecal | place: USA: Wisconsin...
AAAAACAGGATTGTCCTTTGAAGAAATCGTCCGTACTTGACCGCTTGCGTTGCGCTCCGTGATTCCATCTTCAGAAACGGTCATCTCTGAAGGGAACGGTTTTTGCGTTTTCCAAACGATTCCCGATGTTTTCGATATGCGGAATGTTCCCGTTGTTACGAAATCGCGATTCAATTTTTTTATAGACTTCGTCTGTTTAAAATCACCCGTTACAATATTATGGCGATTCATTTGTGTCAAGACAAGCATCAAAACCTGTTTAGACTTTGCATCCATCGGATGGTCAAAAACAGACGCCATTGACAAAGATAAGCCAAGAACGAGAAAAAGCATCATATAGAAGAATCTACAAAAAAAATGTCCTTGAAGCATCAAGAATCCTTTGCGAGAAGCGCTTTCACCTTTTCTGTAAAGCATGTCGGGCATGCCCAAAGCGATTCTTTAGTTTCCATATCGACAGCCATCTGCGTACTTTCGGCTTTCGTCAGCACGACACCGGTTTCGGCATCAAAAAACTTATACGAAAGTTTCATGCAGACTTCGTATTCCATCAGCGTCACATCGGCGCGAATTTTCTGCATAAAAGTCATCGGACGGACATATTTAATATGCAAGTCCACCACCGGCCAAATGTAGCCACTACGCGTCATTTCGTTATAGTCGTAGCCTATTTTCCGAAGCAACGCACAGCGGGCCACTTCCATAAATTTCACGTAATTGCCGTGCCACGCCACTTGCATGGAATCGACATCGTAAAACTCAATTTGAAACTCGACTGTTTCTTTAATTCTCTTTGTTGCCATAAAATTCCATGACTCCTCTATACCGCGTAATACTTGTTGCGGATGAGTTCCAAAGTGTTGCGCAAGTCCTTTTCGAGTTGGCGGTCACATACCAACGGTTCAAACTTCGCAAAAACCTGTTCATAAGTATCCTTGAGATTCTTGAGACGGTCCACGTCAATTTCATCGCGTTCCAAGCGAATGCGTAACGCCTGCGCCGATGCCAGAAGTGTTGCCGCCGCCACCTGTTCCGAAAGCTCCAGCACGCGAATGCAGTCACGGGCCGCAATCGTACCCATGCTGACCTTGTCCTGATTGTGGCATTCCGTTGAACGGCTGAACACGCTCATCGGCATCGTCAGATGAAGTGCCTCAGCAGTCCATGCCGAGACCCCGATCTGCACCGCCTTAAAGCCATGATTGATATCGTAATCGCCTTTGCTCCCCGCAAGATTCGGCGGCAAATTGCGATTGAACTTGACATCGACAATCATCGCCAATTGACGATCCAAAAGGTCTGCAATGTTTGCGACCATGTTCTTCAAGGTATCCATCGCGAGGCAAATATGACCGCCGTAAAAATGTCCGCCATGGAAAATGTTCTTCGTAAACGGATCTACAATCGGATTATCGTTTGCGCTATTGAGTTCGATTTCAATCAACTGACGCAAGAAAGCGCTGGAATCATAGAAAAGCCCAATGATATGCGGTGCACAACGCAATGAATACGGATCCTGAATCTTTTCGGGAACGACATTCTTCGCCACTTCGAGGTTCAGCGCACTGCGAATTTTCTTTGCAGCGGTCCCCAAACCTGGATGCGGTTTTGCATCGAACAAACGTTCGTAATAATGATACGCGTTCCCCTTCATGGCAACCGTAATCATCGCCGTAATCCGACAAGCGAGATCCGAGAGGTACTCCGCACGCGAATACGCCATGCAAGCGACCGCATTCATCGCAGCGGTACCGTTCATAATCGCAATCGCTTCTTTGGGGCGGAACTTGTGCGGCGTCATGTTCAGTTCTTTCATCACATCAAGAGACGAACGACGTTCGCCCTTGTACATCACATCGCGCTCACCGATAACGGCACCCGCCAAATACGAAAGCGGAGTCAAGTCGCCACTCGCTCCCACAGAACCTTCCTGCGGAATCAGCGGCAAGATATCGTTTTGCAAGAACTGCGTGATAATCTTCAAAAGTGCGTAGCTTACGCCCGAGAATCCCTGCGCAAGGGTATTCAAGCGCACAACCATGATGGCGCGAGTCGTTTCCGCATCAAAGTAATCGCCGAGACCGCACCCGTGAAAGCGCGTCAAGTTGATCGGAAGTTGGTAATAATGTTCCGGGGGCAATACCTGCGTACAAGAATCGCCATACCCGGTCGTCACACCATAAATTCCACCATGTTCTGCCAACGCTTCGTCCAAAAACTCCGCCCCGGAATCAATCATTTTCTGGAATTCAAGAGAATCATCCAACTCCACCAAAGCTTGCCTTTTTGCAACAGCAACTATATCTTCGATTGTGAGTTTTCTCTTGCCAATCACAACAGTTTCCATAAGAACGTCTCCACCTATTTTGGGACCCCATCCCAAAAATTGTAAAAATTATACCACTGGTACGGATGCTTTTGGCAAAGCGATTCCAAAATTTCGGTGTATTCGCGCAAAAGTTCCTTCAACCGTTCCAACCGTTCCCGGCGCGGACAGTCCAAAGACGTTTTCGCACGAACCACATGCATCTCGTAAGGCGAGCGGATATTAAAATCGTGTTTACGGATGGCGAAGGCAAAATAAACAGGAACATTCAAAATGCGCGCTAGCGAAAAAGCGCCCTCCGGAAAATTCGCCGGTTCGCCAAGGAACGATGTCTCAATCACACGGTTCTTGGTATTCGCCGATGTGCGATCCCCCGCAATCACCACAAGGTTTCCGTCTTGAATTTTTTCCTTCATCCAAATGGCGGAATCTACATTGATGGAATTTGCATCTATCACGTTTTCCATCAAATCCGGATTCAGTTCACGCAGAAGCGCATTAAACTTTTTGGAGCCCGAAAGATCTACAACAGGAAAGACCTGAAAACGCTTGTCCGTATGGAACTCCCCGTAGCCCGTCAACGAGCGCAGCATTTCCATGTTTCCCAAATGCGAGCATAACAAAAAAGCCCCTTCGCCTTTGTTAAGTTGATCCACAAGCAAGTGCAAGTCGTCATTCTGCGTTTCGATGCGGTTCAACTTTATTGCACCTTTCCAGCCAAGCAATTTTTCTACCATCGAAAGCGCAAACGAAAGGATATGCTTGTATGTCCCCAATAAGCCCACCCGTACACCCGTTCTGCGCAAATGTCCCAGATAAATTTTAGACCGCGCACGGACTGGTGCAGCACCCAGCCAGAAAAAAAAGCAAATGACCGCAGTACAGAACTCGACCATGAATAGCGGCAAATGGCACACGACCCAAAGCATAAAACGGAAATGCCAAGGGCTCCCGCCGACTTCTTCGATATCGGACCAATGCTCACTCATAAGCGACGCCCAAGAATCAAGAGAAGCCTAAACAACATGCCAAAGCAAAGCATCGTATGCGTCATCGAAATGACAACGTTGTCGTGAAACATCCTGAAATTCGAAACGCCATCTTTCGGGTAATTCACTTTCACGGGGAAAAAGCGCATTTTCACCCCTGCCCACGAAAGCCGTACAATAATTTCAATATCAACGCCCATACGCTTATTGCGCAAGCGTTTCATGACAGGCCATGACGTCGAAAGCGGATACATACGGAAACCGCACATGGCATCGGGAATCTTGAGCGAAAGCGTTTCTATCGCCACCCAGAAATTCGTGATTTTGCGTCCGTGTTCACGTGCCTTCGGCACCGATTCGTCGTACTCCGGGTAACCGCAAATCAAGTCATCAGGATGTTCCCTAGTTTCTTTCAAAAAAATCGGGATGGCACCCATATCGTGCTGACCGTCGGCATCGACTTGCAAAGCATGCGTGAAGCCCGCTTCGACAGCCGCCTCCATGCCAGAACGCATCGACGCCCCTTTTCCGCAGTTGCATTTATGCGTAACAAGCTTTACATTCTTAAATTCGTTCGAAATTTGCGTCAGGATTTCGTGCCCTTCGGGAGCGTTTCCATCATCAACAAGAATCACGGGAATGTCAAAATCTACAAGAGACTTCACGACATTCCGCGAAGTCTTTTCATGGCGATAAACAGGGACTATAGCACAGACTTTGACTTCAGCGCTATCCACGATTTTCTCCTGCATCAGTAACGGCAGAATCATCGGCACGCATCACCAAAGAGCCGTTAGAATACGAAGTCTCTCCCCCATCACTTGTATATGCAAACGTCACCTTGCATGCATCCGCATCGTAAGTGATTTTTACCAATACGGGGACATCCGGCAAAATGGGATTTGCAAAACGCGTGCGGTTCATCTTCGAAAGTTGCTTGGGTATATCTAAGAAATTCCTTGCGAGGCGCAAAACCATATCGACCTGCACCACAGCCGGCAACAACTTGAATTCCGGGAAATGCCCGTCAAAGTAATCGCTCGTCGCCGGGAACAAGAGCTTCGCCGTCAGTACGCCCGGTTCCCTGCGGAACCTGAGAATCTTGAAATTCGGGCTTTCCACAAGGCCAAAAAGCGCCTGGATATCGCGCATGCGAATCTTGCCTTCCGTATTCTGCGGGAGTTCTTCAAGATAGCGCCATTTCTTCGGTGAAACCGTATTTTCGATAAACTTCAATAAATAATCATGGAAGAAATTGTTGATGGCAAGTTTTGGCAATCCAGCAAACTTTTCCCGGCCGGCCTCGTTCAAGACGATCGCCGCTGCTAGATATTGGCGCTTGCCCACCATCGGAACCACGCGCACGTCCTGCACCAAACCCGTCTGCTTCAAACGATTTTCCACTTCGGGGAGCGAGATACGCTTTTCCTCGATTTTCACAATCGAATCGGAACGTCCCTTGAGCAAAAAACGCCCGTCATCATAAAGATCGACCAAATCGCCCGTCGTAAAGCCTTCCGCTTCCAAGATATAGCTCGACTTGATGTTCAAGCAATCGTTTTCGGCAATGCTCATCTTGCAAACTTCAAACGGGGTCCAGACAGGTCCATTCTTGGATTGCCTATAAGCGATGCCGCCCGTTTCTGTGCTGCCGTATATTTCCATCGGCCAGTAGCCCGTCAGCACACTCGCTTTGCGCGCCACTTCTTCGGGAAGCGGGCCCCCGGACGAATAAATGATTGGCGGACACTTAAAGCCAATTTCCTTGTCAGTTTCTGCAGACAAGCGCTTCAAAAACGCCGGACTCGAAGCCATTACAACATCTTCGTCTGCAATATTTGCAAGTTCCGTCGGGAAATCAATACGGTGCCTACGGAACGGAAGCCCTGTTGCAATCGGGAGCAGCGCCGTAAACAAGAGCCCGTAAATATGGTGGTGGTTTACCGTGCTATAGACATGGCGGTTCACCCAATCGTTTCCGAAGACCTTCACCAATTCAAAAAGTTCATTTTCAAACTGCAAAAAGAGCTTATACACAGCCTTCGGCTCGCCCGTCGTACCAGAGGTGTACATCACCATCTCGGCCTTGGACTTATCGAACTTGCCGAACTTGAGAGGCGCGCATTTATCGTTTGCGCCCGCGCATTCTCCAGCAAGCACATCCTGAATCATCGTTGCAGGCTCATCGCCAGCAAAAGGTTCATCCGTCAAAAATCCGTATTCGGGCTTCTTGATTTCCTTGATAAAAGCTTCCTGACGGTTCGCCGTCACAAGCGCCTTGCGATCGCTCTGGAGCATCGCCAAAAGCGCCACCGTAAAGTAATACGAATCCTCGCAATGCAAAATCCACGGCGTATTTTCACGCGCTTCCAGATAATAACGTACTTTGGAAACATCTTTAATAAAATCACCCCAAGTTCTGCCAGACCCCTCGGAAGCATCAAAACTCACAAGCGCGCCTTCTGGGCGAGAATTCTGTTCCAACTCGCATACCGGAACATACGACTGCATTTTAGCCTGTATCATTTTTCGAACCAAATATTCCACCGTAAAAAATATACCGATTAAAATGTAAGAAATAAGTCCATTGTACAATGACCAAATTTTGTCAGACCCTACAAAAACTGTAAAAGCCGCGATAGAACCGTTCACAATGAAAAAAATACACCAGGCAACGGTCACTTTACGGCAGTACCGTTCCACCGCCTTGAACGAAGGTGATTTTTCCAGAGACTTGTCGTGAAGACGCGCCATGCGGAATGCAAAACTAGGAGGCCTCCACAGCGTAAAACCGAAGAACGAGAGCAAGCTCAAGTTCACGAGCACCGGATAAAACTTGACAAATAAAATGTTATCCGCGCCAAAAGCTACAAGCGCACACACAAGAACGAGTACCACGAATATGGCGGTACGGCCACGCTCCGCATGGGACTTGCTCTGTGTAAAGTTCAAGAAATGGTAAAAAGCGAGCGCCAACAGCACTATGCTCAGGCGACGCGGCGAAAGCCCCCAGTAATTAAGCCCGCAATAGACAATTACCGGATACAGAACTGAAATCGCGGTAAAGAAAATCTTTCCCGCTATCGATTTCATTACCGAACTTCCGAATTTTGGACAAGATTATAGATACCATCGACCACGTTCTGTAGAGTGCGCATTTTTTTGAACGCTTCGGGGTCAATATTCCTAGGCAAAAACGATTTCAGCTTGACAATCAGATCAACCGCATCGATACTGTCGAGTTCCAAGTCTTCGTAAAGACGGGCTTCGGGGACAATTTGCGATTCGTCCAAATCGAAATCTTCAATAAGTGCATCCTTGATCTTTTCAAAAATGGCGTTCTTGTCCATGGATTAACCTTTGGTATTCGCAGAAATGTAGGCGGCAAGCGCATCGACCGATGCAAAATGTTTCTTGGTTTCTTCTTTTACGGTCGAAAAAGTCACACCAAAATTTTCCTTGATGGCAATTCCCAATTCCAAAGCATCGATAGAATCGAGACCAAGGCCTTCACCAGCAGCATTTTTCCCAAAAATCGGCGCAGAATCCACAATATCGGCAGGAGTGATATCTTCTAATTCAAGGGATTCGATGATGACTTCCTTAATACGGTTTTTCAAATCAGACATATCTTTCTAGCGACCTCAAGCAAGGTTTATTCTTTCTTGGATAGGCAATATAGAAAAATAAAATTTATATTATTGAAACCTTTTTCTTTTGTGATTTACTTATAGAGAGAACATGTTCGATTTTTATAAAAATGATTCCATTGACGCAGTAAGCGCCAAGTTCGAAGCTCAAAAGATTGCCTTTGCTCCCCTCAGTTTCCAGGCGGCACGCGCCCTGCGTGACATGGGAATTCTAGACGAGATCAGCAACGCCCGCAAGAAGGGCATCACCATCTCGGAGCTTTCGCAAAAGTTGAACATTTCGCTTTACGGAGTGGGTGTCCTAGTCGAAATGGGACTCGGCATGGGAGCCATCAAAATCCACAAAGATTCTGAAGAAGACGACTTGCGCCTTACGCTCGGGAAAATCGGATTTTTCCTCATGAAAGACGAAATGACGCAAGTGAACATGGACTTTTCACAGAACATCTGCTATCGCGGAGCCGAGAACCTCGAAGAATCAATCCGCACGGGGAAACCGGCAGGACTCCCCCACTTGGGGCCTTGGAAAACAGTCTATGAAGGGCTTTCGCAACTCACCGACCAACAGAAAAAAAGCTGGTTCGGCTTCGACCATTTTTATTCCGACTTGGCGTTCCCCGAAGCGCTTCCCATCGTTTATGAAAAAAACGTAAAAAGACTTTTCGACATCGGTGGAAATACGGCCAAATGGGCTATTGCCAGCTGCAAGTACAATGCCGATGTCCAGGTTTCCATCATCGACTTGCCAGGGCAAACCGCCGTCGCCGAAAAGAACGCTGCGACCGCAGGTTTTGCAGACCGCATCGGAACCATTTCATGCAACGTTCTGGACGATACGACCGAATTCCCCAAAGGCGCAGACGCCGTCTGGATGAGCCAATTCCTGGACTGTTTCTCGCTCAAGCAAGTCACGAAAATCTTGACGAAAATCCACAGAGCAGCAACTCCAGAAACTGACGTCTATGTCCTTGAACCGCTTTGGGACAAGCAGCGTTTCGAAGCTGCCGCCTACTCGTTACAGGCGACATCGCTTTACTTCACCTGCATTGCAAACGGCAACAGCAAAATGTACCGCTATGCGGAACTCAAGCAAGCCATCGAAGCTGCGGGATTCGAACTGAAAGAAGCCCACCACAACGTAGGGCCGAACGCCTATTCCCTCCTCCGGTTCCGCAAAAAATAAAATGCCGAAAGTATTCATCGAAAAAATCGCCAGCTTTATTCCGACCGAAGCACGGCCCAAGCCGGACGTTTCGTTTGTCCCCATGCTCATGCGTCGCCGTCTAAGTTACGTATCGCGCATGGCGGTCCTCGTCAGTGACAAAGTCTCTCGCGACAAAGACGGCAACAAACTTGAACCTTGCAAGGTGACATTCGCTTCGCAGTTTGGCGAAATTACACAGCAACTGAAAATTTCAGAAACGATCATCGACACCGGGATGGTCTCTCCAGCGCATTTCAGCCTTTCCGTTTTTAACGCATCCATCGCGAACGCCTCGATTCTCGAATCGAACACCGCCGGATACTCCGCCGTATTCTCCGGGAAAGACGCATTCACCACGGGCCTCACAGACTGCCTCGCCGCATTGGAAAACGAGCCCGGCGACTCGCGCACATTCATCTTTGCAGACGAACTCATTCCCGAAACGTACGCCCCGGTGGCTGGCGTCCCCTACCCGAACGCCGTCTGTGCTATCGCCTTAAGGCTCACGAAAGACGAGTCGAAAGCGGACCCATCACTGAAACATGTCGATGTCGCAAACCAGCTTTCGCTCCTCAAAATGTTACGAAACAACTTTGACACTGCCGCGGAACAGGCTTTGGCCTTCCTCTGCGCCGTCGATACGCAAAGATCTTAACGCAATGGCAAGAATCCGTTACATACGACGCGTTTGTGTAAAGTTGTTCTGCTTTGCGTTCTTCGGGATTTCTAGCCTAATTCTTGCCATTTTGCTATTCCCGATTATGCACATTCTTTCTGGATTTTCTGAAAAGAAATTCAAGAAAATGGTGCGGAAATTCAACCATCGTTATTTTAAATTTTTCGTCAAAATAGCGATAATTCTTGGAGCAATACGCCTTACAGTCGAAAATAAGGAAGCACTCGTCAACATTCACTCTAAAGTCGTCATCGCCAATCACCCATCCCTTTTCGATGTCGTAATTCTCTTTTCGCTTATTCCCAATGCCGATTGCATCGTGAAAGGCGAACTTATCCAAAACAAATTTATTTCTCTTATTATCAAAAACCTCTACATTCCAAACAACATCCCATTTGAAGAACAACTGGAACACGCCAAAAAATCCATGGAAGAAGGCAACAACCTCATCATTTTTCCCGAAGGAACCCGTTCCAAGCCAGATGAACCCTGGGAATTCAAGAAAGGGGCCGCCCGTTTTTCACTTTATTCTAAAAACGATGTTATTCCAATTTTCTTTGGCGGCAATGAAAAAATCGGGCTCCGAAAGCACGATAAATTACTGCAATATCATCCAACAGAATGTTACCAGTACAATCTCAAGGTTCTCGCCCCGATTTCGGTCTCCGAATACGAAGACATGCCCATGACCAAGAGCGCCACCAAACTCACTCACAAAATGATGGAAATTCTTGAAAAAGAAAAAGAAAATTAAGTCGTTGCAATAAAATTCATCAGATTACGGCTTTTATTATTCAATTCCAACAAGCAAGAAAACTTAAGCAAGATAATGCAAAAAGGGCCATACGGCCCCTTGATTTTCTAGATACTCAATCGTCGTCAAGAATGACGATACTCATCGCTCACGGCTCATAGCAAAGCAACCACCTTTCGTCTTTCGTCTATAGGCTCGAAGAGCCGTTCTTTCGTCTCCCCACCGCTACTTCACAAAGATTTGGCGAGTGAGATGAGCGGAGCCCACACGGACGCGGAGGATATATACGCCGTTCTTCGGCAGATCCATCATGACTTTGTTCGTCCCGAACACGGACCTTGCAGAAGCCGTCGCAACAACGCCGCCCTTTGCCGTCAGGAGTTCAACTCTCGTGCTTTCGTCAACGAGTTCGTCAGGAACTTCGAACGAGACTTGCAGCTGGTTGCCAAGCTTCGCGGAGCGGAGGTCCTTCAAGCCGGACTTCTGGGCGACTGCGATTGTGCCGCGTTCGACACGCACCGTAGCGTTCTTCGGCTTGGAGCTCAGCGATACCTGCAACGGAGTTCCTTCCTTCATCTCGGTTGTCGTGCCATCGACAAACAAATACACGTGGTAGCCGAAGGCATTGATGTCCTTGATGCCTGCAAACGAGAGGTTGCCAACACGGTTGCTTGTCGCGGAGAGAGCGATTGTCCATTCCATTTCGGCATCGGCATCCTTGATGGACTTCGCGAGACCGTGCTTGCCTTCGACAATCGAGAGGTTCACATGGTCGCCCAAGCTTGTCGGCGGTTCCTCGGCAACAAACGGATTGTTGCTGACACCTAGGATGTTCCAGGAGTCGCGATTACCGTTGTTGTCTTCGAGCATAGCCTGCAACGTCCAGCGGTCCTTCGTCGAAGCCTTCGCGAGCGTACGCTTCGAGAGCACATTCTTACTCGTATCAGCGGCACTGGAAATGGTGAAAATCGGCTTAGCGGATACATTCCACTGAATCTTCTTCGAGACCTTAGCCCACACAGCTTCGTAAGGTTCTATCATATCAACTTCTTCGTAATCATTTGCTTCCGCATTGTAACGCCAGAAGGATACCTCTGCCATTTCATCAATCTTCTTGCGGGCAGACGGATTCAAGCTGAACAAATCCATACGCCAACCATGCGGATTCGCCACAAGGTTCCAACCAGAACCGATGCTGTCGAGTTCCCAAACGATATCTTCTCCGGCATCTTCGATATCGGTACGGATGACAAGCGGAGTCCCATCTTGAGAACTGTACCAAACGCCTCGGATACCGATAACTTCATCGCCACGGTTAAATGTCTTGTACTGCCAATATTGACCGCAATAGGAATCATCCCACCAGTACAAGTGAGTGTATCCATTCCAGTTGATTGCAGCTGTGTCAACAGGCGCAAGAGAAATCATGTGCCAGCGGTTTGCTGCAAACGACGTCATTTGAGAACTGACCGTAAACAATTCGTCATATTTAGCAGTTTCCTTACCATCGCTGAATGAGAGGAGCATCTTGTATGCACCCGGCTTATGGACTCGCATAATGACCTCATCAGCAAATGCAGAGGCAATCGAATCACTTAACAAGGAATCAACCACGACAGTACCCTTTTCATCGGTAATACGGACCCGAGCCGCAACACCGCGAGTGACTTCGAATTCGCTCATTTTGAAGCCCACGCGAACAGCATTACCACTCTGCGCGAAGTTCTTATCGACAATTTCAATCGGGGTCTTGTTCGCCTTGCCGAAGAATGCCTTCAGCACGACATTTTCCATATTCGTCGGCAGATGGTCGCCTTCATGGAGAACTTCTTCCTTCTTGCCGTTACGCATCACGACGAGAGAATCGAGCACGAAACTGGAATCCGGATTTGTACGCACGGTCCAATTGTCACTTTCGATTTCGGCAGGCAAAAGCATCGAGCCGTACTTGTTGAACTTATGTACAAGCTTGGACTTGGCCATATTTTCAATAAGGTGTACGTCGCCATGTTGCTGATCCACCTCAATTCGGGTGATGTTACCGGCGCAATCTTCAACATTACTGGTCCACTGAGCGTAGAGCTTGACATTCATCGAAGAATTGATATTCGGATACACCGCATAGAGATCGCTAATCATTGTATCTTGCAAGTTCGTATAGGAATTCGTACCGATCTTTACGCTCCAACCCGCAACGCAGCTGTCCGTATTATAGACCATCGTCGGGAACGAGGTTTCATTCTTGTCATCGGTAGAGGCGAAGTCGCCGGACTTCTTCCAGTCATCACCGTAGAACAGCGAATCACCAGAAACATCGAAGACGAAGTGGAATTCCTTGAACACGGCAAGCACCTTGACCGTCACGTCAGTATTCACGACCTTGAACGCGTCGTTCGCAGTAGAATCCTTAGCCTTGGCCGTCGTCCAAACGAGCGGCTTATTGGCATTCATCGACCAGGAGCCATTGACATCGAAGTGAGCCTGGAATACCAAACCCTTTTCAACAGACGGCACCTTCATGCCCTTGTCGGATACTGCATGAGCGAAGGAGCTGTCACCGACAAACTGCTTCAGAGTGAGAGTACCCTTGGCAGCGCTGTCAGCCTTGACCGTAATGGTCTGGACGGCCTTCTTCTGCCATACGGCGTAGAGAACCAGAATCTTATTGACGTTGCTCTTGTTGGAGCGGAACGTGTTGTAAGATTCAGCAAGTTTCTCGTCGAATGTCACAGAACCCTTGGTGGCGTTCTTGTCGAGGCTCCAGCCCGCAAGCACGGCATCGGTACGATAGATTTCCGTCGGGAGAACATCTTCAAACGACTTGGCAGTCCAAGCAAATTCCTTGAAAGAGTCTCCGAAGAATACCTTATTCGTACCAGCGTTAGCATTAAGAACGAACTGAACCGGGCTGAACTTGCCCTCAGCACGCAGAGACACATTCGTTGTAAAGAGGTAAGAATCTCCAGCCTTGACCGTTGCAAGCCGCTTGCCGCTCTTAGCATCGAGAACTTCAATGCCAGTGTATTCATTCCAGTTGTAAGTATTTGGCTTGAACGAGACCGTGAACAGAAGATCTGATTCCGCCGGAATTTTAAGCATTTCGCCTGTTTTCACGGTATAAACGCTAGATGCGTTCTTCAGTTCGAACAAACCTTCTTCGACCAAGTTCGTAATCGCAATGGTGTAAGTTTTTCTTGTGCTATTGACCGTCCATACTGCATAAAGCGTGTCAGCATTGACCATACTACCATAAGCATTTACAAATGCACTATCGACTTTCGTGAAGACCTCTCCCACATTGGCATTTGCAAGAGGTTTGAGAGACCATCCAACCAGCGTTGCATCAGTACGGTAGAGGTTCAACGGTAACGAGTCTCCATAAGTAAACGATTTAACGACGGTCGTTGTAAGGCCAGTTCCGTTAAATACACTTGTATTACCCGCATTCGCATTAAACGCGAAGTTGTAAGTCACTTCTTTCGAGGTCACGCTGAGTTTTACATTCTTCTGCGCTGTAGCAACGGTGAACATATTGCCGTTCTTGGTGCTGAATAGCTCAGTTCCGCTAGCATCGCTTCCGAGAACGTTAGAACCGAACGTATAGGCGGCGAAGCCCGTAAACTTCACACCGAGTTTCATGCCAGCAAGCGTCGGGATTTCAATGCCGTTCGTGCCGACGTTGTACCAAGTGGTATCGGCATTGAGCACGCGATAAACCTTGAAACTCCCCTGAACGGTCGGCATGCCAGATGTTACGGTGAACGTCGTCGGCTTGCAAACAGTACCAGTAGCATCTGCCGAGCCCTTCTTCGTCCAAACCGCGTAGAGCGTATCCGTTGCGGTGGTGGCGTTGAGCGTGCGGAGTGCTTCGGCATCGAACGTTCCGATAATCGTCTTGCCCGCTTTATCCAATGCCCAACCGGTCAAGCATGCATCCGAACGTCCCATGACGTTGAGCACCTGCAATGACTTGGATTCCGCGACACTAGCAATCGTGTAAGTTCCGCTGTTCTTCATATTCGGGCTGTAGAACACAGCGCTATCTACGGCATAATTCTTACTGTAGGCGAATGTGTAAGAGTTCTTCAAGAGCGGAGCCTTGACGGAGCCGAAGTTTGCACCCACAGTGAGCGTGTCCCCATTGGTGTAATCAGTCCAGCTAGCCGTAGAAGCAACACCCTTGACAGAGAGCTTTGCGTCCGTATCGAGAATCACGCCTGCCGTGCTATTGACTTCGAATGCGACGGCATCGAACGAAACATCGTTATTCTTGGACGGAACTACAAAGTTTGCCGTTGCAGCATTGTAAGTGCGTTCTGCGAACTTGCCATTGCCCAAAGCAAACGACCTCGTAAACTTGAACGTACCCTTATCGGTATCGGCAAGCTTGACCGTCGTACCCGTAGCAGAGCATTCACCCCAGTAAGCGTAAAGCGTCGTATTTGCCGAGTTTTTACCGAGTGCAGAGAACTTTGCAATGAAGGTATCATCCAGTTCGGTGTAAATGCCGTTGGTTTTGTCGTTTGCCGCGAACGTATAACCTTGCAAGCAGTATCCGTCGCGGTACATCGCCATCGGGAACTTCTTATTTGCATCGTTCATATCCACGCTGTAGCCGGCCTTCACGACCCAGTTCTTGTTGGCATCCGTGGAGAGCGTCGTTGAAGAAATCAAGCTGTTCCAAGCATTACCGAAGTAAGCGGCACCCTTGTCGTTTTCGTTGAACGCAAGCATATATTCAACGGCATTCGAAGTGACGCTAAGCTGAGCATTCTTCTGGGATGCTGCTACTTCGAAGGTCTTGCCGTTGGCAAAGCTAATCGGAGTGGTTCCACCAACATCGACGGACACGTTATTACCGAACGTGTATGCCGGAGAGATGGCAGTAAATTTCACACCGAGTTTCATGCCTGTGAGTGTCGGAATTTCAATGCCGTTCGTGCCGACGTCATACCAAGTGGTATCAGCTCCGAGTACACGATAAAGCTTGAAACCTCCCTGAGCTTCCGGCATACCCGAAGCTACCTTGAACGTCGTCGGCGAGCAGTCTGCGCCCTTCGCGGTCCAAACGGCGTACAACGTATCCACATTCTTACCGGCAACTTCGAGAGCGTTAATCGTACGGAGTGCAGTTGCATCGAACTGACCGATTTCAGTATTGCCCGCCTTATCCAAAGCCCAGCCCGTCAAGCAAGCGTCGGCACGGCCCATAACCGTAGTCGATTGCACCGGCTTGGATTCTGCAACACTAGCAAGCGTGTATGTTCCGCTGAACTTCACATCTGGGCTGTAGAACACAGCGCTGTCCTTAGCATAGTTCTTGTCATAAGTAAATGTGTAAGTGTTCTTCAAGAGCGGAGCCTTGACGGAGCCAAGATCTGCACCTACAGTGAGCGTGTAACCATTGGTGTAATCCTTCCAGCTAGCCGTAGAAGCTGTCCCCTTGACAGAGAACTTCGCATCGGTATCGAGGACAACATCCGATGCTATGACTTCGAATGCCACTTCATCGAACGAAACATCTCCATTGCTAGACGGGATTACAAAGTTTTCATTAGCGGCTTCGTAAGTGCGTTTAGCCGGAGCCAAGACATTACCTAAATCGAATGTTCTCGTAAACGTATATTTGCCCTTATCGGTACCTGCGAGCTTAACGGTCGTACCAGCCTCAGAGCAAACATCCCAATGGGCGTAAAGCGTCGTGGGAGATGTCTTTCCGAGAGCGGCAAATTTTCTGATAAAATCATCGTCCAGTTCTGTAAAGACATCGTTGTCCGTAGCCGTGAACGTATAACCCGTCATGCAGTAGCCTTCGCGGTACATCGCCATCGGGAAACTCTTGTTGACGCTGTTCACGCTGTAGCTTGCCGTAACAATCCAGTTCCCCTTATTATCGGAGGAGAACGAAGAACCGTCAATGTAATCGTCCCAAACGTTACCGAAGAAGGCATCACCCGCAGCGTTTTCATTGAACGCGAACGTGTATTCAACGGCATTCGAGGATACGCTAAGCGCTACATTCTTCTGCAAATCCACAACGTCGAAGGTTTCGCCATTCTTGGAACTGAACAACTTGTTGCCAGCATCATCACTGCCGACGACATCAGAGCCGAACGTGTAAGCCGGCGAGGCCGCTGTAAACTTCACACCAAGTTTCGTGCCCGCGAAAGTCGGAATCTCAATACCGTTCGTGCCTACATTATACCAAGTAGTATCGTCACCGAGCAAGCGATAGAGCTTGAACGAGCCCTGTTCTGCAGGCATCGGCGTTGTGACCTTGAATGTCTTCGGCGTGCAGCCCGTGCCCTTTGCAGTCCAGACGGCATAAAGCGTACCAACATCTTTGCCGTTAGCTTCGAGAGCGTTAATCGTGCGGAGTGCGGTCGCATCGAACTCGTCAATCACATTCGAGCCATTGGCATTCAGAGCCCAACCGGTCAAGCAAGCGTCTGCACGACCCATGACTGTTGTCGGCTGCAAGTCCTTCGACTGCAAGACATCGGCAAGAGTATATGTTCCGTTGAACGTTACATCAGAGCTGTAGAACACTGCACTATCCTTAGCAAAATTCTTGTCGTAGGCAAACGTGTAAGAATTCTTCAAGAGCGGAGCCTTGACAAAACCGAAGCTAGCCCCGACGGTGAGCTCATCGCCATCGGTATAATCAGTCCAGTTTGCCGTAGCCGCTGTTCCCTTGACAGAGAGTTTTGCGTCGGTATCGAGGATGTAATCAATATCGCTCTTGACGATGAACTTGATTCCGTTAAACGAGATATCATTATTATTGGACGGAACGTTAAAGTTAGCTGTTGCAGCGCTGTAGGTGCGTTTTGCGAAGGTGCCATCGCCTAGAGCAAACGTTTTCGTAAATTCGTAATTACCCTTATCGGTATCGGCGAGCTTGACGGTCGTGCTTTGAGCAGCCGAGCAAGCGCCCCAATAAGCGTACAACATCAACGGATTAGTGCTATCGCTACCAGCAGCCTGATACTTCGCTATAAGATTGTCATTAAAGTTGGTAAACAAACCGCCAGCCGTACTATTTGCTGCAAGCGTATATCCCTGCAAGCATTGATCATCACTATAAAGTGCAGTCGGGAAATCCTTCTCAGCGCTTTCAACAGTGTATGCGGTTGTCACAATCCAGTTGCCATCAAGAGCCTTATTGAACGTTGTCGAAGTGATGTACGATTGCCAAGAATCACCGAAGAATGCCTTGCCATCTGCATTTTCGTTAAGGGCGAAGAAGTACTTCACCGCCTTCGCGTTCATGTTAAGAGTCAAGTTTTTCTGGCCTGTTACGATGTGGATCGTATCACCGTTAGAAACTTCTTTTTCATCGCCATCGGCATCGCTAATGGTAATATTCGGACTAAATTCATAAGTAGATACTCCCGTGAACTTGAATCCAAGAGGCATATTGACCAAGGTCGGAATTTCAAAACGGCCATTTGCATTCATGTTATACCAAGTCGTATCAGTACCGAGCAAGCGATAGAGCTTGAACGAGCCTTGAGCGGCAGGCACATTGGATGTAACGGAGAATGTTTTCGGTTCGCACACACCAGTTTCCACAGAGTTCCAAACTGCGTACAGCGTACCTACATCTTGGTTTTCCGCAGTGAGTGAATCAAGCTTGCGGAGTGCTTCTGCATCAAACGCACCAATCTTCACATTACCGTTCTTGGTCAGCGACCAACCTACCACGCAGGCGTCTGTGCGAGCCATGACATTGAAATCCTGCAAGTTCTTGAACTGCATTACATTCTCAATCGAATATAGTGCAGAACTCTTCATATTCGGGCTAAAGAATACAGCGCTATCCTTACCGAAATTCTTATCGTAAACAAACGTGTAAGAATTCTTCAAAAGCGGAGCCTTGACAGAATCAATCCTCGTGTTCACAGTGAGCAATTCGCTCCCTGTGAATTCTCTCCAAATTGCAGAATCAGGAGCGGCCCTAAGAGCAATCGGTTTCTCCGTATCAAGAATTAAGCCGAAGCCGTCATTGACTGTAAATTCAACATTCGTGAACGAAATATCCTTATTGTCAGATGGAACCACGAACTTTTCGGAAGTGGATTCGTATATACGTGCAAATGTCGAATCCTTATCGACTGTACCAAGATCGAATTTTCTCGAGAATCTGTATGTTCCCTTATTCCCGTTAACGAGCTTGATTGTATCGCCAGTAACGGTTGTAGCACAAGTTCCCCAATGAGCATACAGCACTATAGTCTCAGCCGGATTCTTGCCTAGATTATTGAACGCATTGATGAAATCGTCGTTCAGTTCGGTATAATACTCAGTCGAGCCTGTTTCGAACGTGTAACCATTCAGGCACATGCCTTCACGGTACAATGCCATCGGGAAGTTCTTGTTCTGACTTTCGAGGCTGTAATTTGCCTTCACAATCCAGTTTCCATTATTGTCCTTAGTAACGGAGTTCGTTGTGGCCTTGATGAGGTCTGCCCATGAATCACCAAAGAACGCAGCACCATCATCGTTTTCATGGAATGCAAGATTGTAAATCACAACATCAGCATCTACACTTAGCACAATATTCTTCTGGCCGTTTTTAACTTCGAACGTTTTACCGTTATCTACGTTAATCTTTGCGGTTGCACCCGTATCGGCAAATACGGTTGAACCAAACGTATAACCAACGACTCCTGTAAACTTCACGCCAAGCTTCATATTCGCAATCGTCGGGATTTCTACCCCGCTATTACCAGGATCAACTTTATACCAAAGCGTATCTTCGGGGCCGGAACCAGCCACATAATAGACCTCGAACTTGCCCTTTGATACCGGTGTTTCCGTTGTAACCGTGAATGTATTCTGAGTACATCCAGAACCCGTATTCCAGACAGCATACAACGTATCTACCGGAGCACCTTCCTTAACAAGAGAATCAAGTGTGCGGAGCGCAGCCACATTGAACGAACTGATTTTTACAGTTCCAGCCTTGTCTAGCGACCAGCCGTCTAAGCAAGCATTCGCGCGAGCCATGACATCGAGCTTCTTCAAGTTTTCAGAATCAGAAGCATCAGCAAGCGAGTAAGTGACTTCATCCATTTCCGCAGACGGTGCGAAGAACACGCTATCCGCATTTGCACTGTAAGCAAACTTGTACGTATTCGTGAGTAGCGGAGCATTGACATTCTTAACATCATCAGTTATCGTGAACAGACTCCCCTTTGCAATCTTGTTCCAAGCGGAACTAGGATTCTTACGATATGCAAACAAAGAATCAGTATCGACTATGAACGAAGCCGTAGGATCGACAACAAACTCCCAATCCGTAAACGATATATCGTCATTATTGGACGGAATCGTATAGCCGCTAGTCGCATTTGTCGAAGTGATTTCATAGACGCGTTTTGACGTTGTAAAATTACCCTTGCTGAACGTTCTATAGAAAACGTATTTACCCTTATCTAGATCCGCAAAATTGACGGTAACACTATTGACAGCCGTGCATGCACCCCAAACAGCATACAAAGGCATTGGATTGGTACTGCTATACTGGTTAGGCGGTGTAGCCTCGTTGTACTTTGCAATAACTTCATCCGTCAGTTTTGTAAACGCGATATAACTATTTTCGGTAAATCCATAACCTTGCAAGCAAAGTGTATTGCTGTACAAATCCATCGGGAAATCCAAAGGACTTACAACAGTATAATCCTTCTTTACACTCCAGTTGCCGTTAAACAAATCTTCAGAGAACGTCGATGCATCAATGAGATCTTGCCAAGAATCGCCGAAATACGGTTTAATAGCAAAATCCGCCGCATTTTCGTTAAAGGCAAAGTAGTATTTCACCGGTTCACCCTCCATGTGGAGAGTCAAATTCTTCTGATCATCGGCAACTGGAATTGAGCTACCGTTATCGACAATTTTTTCGTTTCCGCTGACATCCTCTTTAACCGTAATCTCTGTACCGAAGCTATACGTAGATGCTCCAGTGAACTTGATGCCGAGATTCATGCCGGCAACAGTCGGGATTTCGATGCCATTGCCAACGTCGTACTTGACAGTATCAGTGTGGATACCTTCGACGTACTGATAGACTTGGAAGGATCCCTGGGCTGTAGGCACATCTGTTGTAACCGTGAACGTCTTCGGAGAGCAGCCGTTTACACCCGCGTTGTCCCAAATAGCGTACAACTTGCTGACATCCTTGCCGGCGGCTTCGCGTTCGTTAATCTTGCGGAGTGCAACGATATCGAACACGTCTATCTTGGCAGTCGGATCATCCTTGTCGAGCGTCCAGCCGCTCATGCAAGCATTCGTGCGGCCCATGACCGTAGTCGGCAACAGGCTCTTGAACTGCGTGACATCGGCAATCGTGTACGTTTCGGAAGCCTTCATTGCAGGACTGTAGAACACGGCCTTGCCATCATCGAAGTTCCTATTGTAATAGAACATATAGCTGTTCTTCAAAATCGGAGCCTTGACGGAATCGACCTTGTTATCCTTCACGGTGAGCAAATCACCTGCGGTGTATTCGCTCCAATCCGCATCTTCGCCCTTCGCCTTGACAGAAATCTTCTTTTGAGTATCGAGGATGTAGCTTTCGCCATCGTTGACTTTGAATTCCACATTCGTGAACGAGACATCCTTATTGTCCGACGGAATTACGAAGGTTTCCGAAGTCGTCGCGTACGTACGGGCATCCGTCGAGTCGTCGTTGGCGGTTCCGTAAGCGAACTTCCTGGAGAATGTGTAAGTTCCCTTATCCGCATTGGCGAGCTTGATCGTTTGGCCTGTAACGGCGGTCTGGCAATCTCCCCAGAGAGCATACAACGTCGTGTAAGCTGCCGGGTTTTCTTGACGAGCATTAAATTCAATAAGGAACGCATCGTTCAGTTCGGTAAAGTACTCGGTCGTACCGGTTTCGAACGTGTAACCGTACAAGCACTTGTCTGCACGGTACAGAGCCGTCGGGAACTGAGTCTCTCCACCAAGACTGTAGCTAGCCTTCACAATCCAGTTTTCGCCATCCGTAGAAACGGAATTGGTCGTAGCTTTGATGATATCGGCCCAGGAATCGCCGAAGTAGGCTTCACCGACATCGTTTTCATTAAATGCGAAGTGGTAAGTCACGGCAGTCGTGGTAATGTCAAGAGAGACATCCGGCTGACCATCCACAACGTCGAACGTCTTGCCATTGGCAATAGTCGTCGTAGTAGTGCCGTCATCGACGGACACTTCCGCACCGACAGTGTAGCCGTTAGCACCGGAGAACTTCACGCCGAGTTTCATGTCCTCGATAGTCGGGATCACTACCCCGCCGTTTGCGCCCGGAGTCACCTTGTACCAGAGCGTGTCCTTCGGACCATTTCCAACAACCTGATAAACCTCGAATATGCCCTTCGCGGCAGGCACTCCGGTTGTTACCTTGAACGTCTTCGGATCACAGCCCGCTGTACCCGCATCTGCCCAGACGGCATAGAGAGAATCAACGGACTTGCCATCTTCAACATAATCCGCGAGAATACGCAGAGTTCTTTCATTGAATGCGTCAAGTGTCGTGCCGCCGGACTTTTCCAAAGTCCAGCCGGTCAGGCAGGCGTCCGTACGGGCCATGATATCAAGCGGCAAGGCGACCGACGCCGTAGCATCATCAATCTTGTACGTATCAGAGAACTTTCTCGGTGTACCGAAGAACACCTTGGCTGTATCGGCTACGTTCCTACTGTAAGCAAACTCGTACTTGTTCTTGAATAACGGAACACGGACGCTCTTCACATCGGATGTCAGGGCATAGCCACCAGACCATATGGACGTGGAAGTCTTCAAATCCGTTCCTCCACTCACGAGTTCAAAAACATAATCGGTCAAAAGACCTGTAATCACTATAGAATCAACATCGGCATTAACAGAGAAGTTGATTTCTCTAAAGGATATGTCGTCAGCGTTGGACGGCAACTTGAGATCTTCACCGGCAGGAATAACGTATTCACGTTCCTTGGGAGAGTTATTCCCCTGGAAATTTTGCCCCCTGAAGAACTGGACGAATTTATACGTTCCCTTATCCTTGTCCAGGAGTTCCACGGTGTAGTCGTTCGTGTTGCACTGTTCCCAGTAGGCGTACAACTGTGTTGCATCGTTTGCACCGTTGTTCTGGTGAGCGATAATGAAATCGTTGTCGAACTTGGTGAACACGCCTGCGGTATTATCATCCTTGGCGAACGTATAACCCTTGAAGCAGTAACCGCTGTTGTACAATTTCGGGAACTCTTCGTCACGACGATTCACGGTGTATTTATCGAATACCTTCCAGTTTCCGTCATTGTCTTCGGTAATACGGCACCAAGAAGAAGCTATGACATTACCCCAGGAATCGCCGAGGAACGGCTTTGCAGTTGCTGTCGGCGGGTTCTCGTTGAACGTGACAGAGAGATAGTCCAGCGACACGTCCGGCTTCAAGAGCACATCAGGCTGGTTCATGGCAACGGTAAAGGTCTTGCCGTAAACAGCAGGGCTAATCCCGTCGTGATCGAGCGTGAACAGGACTTCACTTGCATCAGAGGCATTGACACCGGTAATTTCTCTCATGGTTATGTAGCCGGGTGCAGGGACAAACTCGACTTCAAGATTCATGTTCTCGACAGCCGGAATCTTGACCCCTTCCGTCGGATCCACCTCGAACTTGACCTTGTCAGTTCCGGTTGCAGTGGTTATCACCTGATAGACGTTGAACAAGCCTCTTTCCGCATCCACGTCCGAAGTGACCGTGAACGTTTTAGGCGAGCAGGCAGCCGTACCGGCGGCAGTCCATATTGCATACAACTTGTCAACAGGCAAGCCGGTGTTGGTACGTGCATTAAGCGTGCTGAGAGCGTCAAAATCAAACTTTTCAAGCGGCGTGCTGCCATCCGCATCCAGCGACCAGCCTGCCAAGCAAGCATCGGCACGGATCATGACATCAAGCGTTTGCAGCGGAAGTTCTTCGCTAGCATCGGTAAGCTTGTATGTTTCCGATTCCTTGGCAGAAGCAGCATAGACGACAGCCTTGTCCGTATTCTTGTCGTAGATGAACGTATATTCGTTTGGCAAGGCGGTATTCGTAAACGTGTAAGTCACCAACTCGCTGACGTTCTGTAAGGTCGAAACGCGATAGGCCCCACTTGCAGCATCTTTCGTCACTTCCACCGGAGAGGTCGTTTCAGTACCCGCCACATAAGTGTAAGCAAGCTTGTTCAATGTGTTGTCCAAGATATAGCCAGCATCCGCGACAGAGCTGTTTTCATCTACATAGAAGTCGAAGGCGTCGCCAGCAAGCGAGACAGTCGCCCCGCTAGGCACCTTGTGCGAAATCTTAGTGTTACCGAACATCTGGTACAACGCAAGCGTCGCGTGTTCAATGCCGTTTGTCAAAGCGACTGTCGGTGTCGGCGGAGCAGGGAGACTCGAGCAGTCATCCCAAATAGCATAGAGCGTTTTCGCAGAATTTTCGTCCGTATTGGATTCAAAGACATGGTAGTTGTTGGCACTGAGCACCTTGTAGAGCGAATCCGTGGCTGCCGAGAACAAAGCGGCAGCTTTATCGGACCAACCCATAAAGCATTTGTCATCGGTGCGGAACGGCTTCCAGAATGCCACAGAATCCTCATACGTATTGATTTCGAGCATACCTGTCGGAGCGGCCTCCACTGGCAAATTGACACTTGCCAAATCAGCGGAATTTACAGACAAGTCATACTCGACATAGACCGGTTTGAGTTCTATGAAGCGAACATCCCATTCACCATATCCCCTAGCATCAACGTAATCACCATTATGGAGATTTCCGTCAACGGTACCAACAGGGAACATCTCATAATAAATATCGTTAAATATGTATCCATTCTTCGGGACAACAACAGCTTTTAACTTAACCCCCAGAGGCTCAGATTGTTCATCAAATATTTGAGGAACATCGAAATATTTTCCGTTAGCATCACTATTTATTTTGTATTCTATCTTGATCGAATCGAAAACACCTGGCGTCACCGTTGGAATTGCCAGCATCTGCATCACACTCAAATCACCTTGAGTCGCAGCGATATCTACGCGAATTGTATTATATTGAGACTGTCCTTGAACACAAACTGGATTGTCTATATCAGGAACAAGAACGTTATTGACCACATTATTGCTTGTCGATGGCGTCAGATACTGCAATTCCTCCTCAATGGGGAGAGCGGCAAGCTGAGAACCATTGCCCGTAGCGGGTCTCCAGTTGATACGACAACCCTCGGCATTATAAAGTGGCGGAACCTTGACCGTAGCCGCAGTCACGTCATCTTGCGTTGTAAACCAGTCCACCTCATACGTTTCGTCAGTTCCGTTAACGACTTTCCTATTCGCAACAAAAACATCCCCATCGCGCATGTCATCAGGGATGGTGAATTCCAAATAGTAATGGAGCGGAATAAATTCAACCGTAAATTGCGGATAATCAAAATCTGGAACTTTTGGCGGGCTTGCACCTTGCATCTTTTCGGTATGTACCTTCAACTTTTTCGTATCTGCGTCATAGCCCCACCCTTCATTTGCAGGAGCATTGTCCCAACCATGAGTGAACGACAACACATTCATTGAATAACCAGGATCGGCCTTTGCGGAAACATCGAATGTCAAAGTATCATTTCCCAAATTCGGGAAGAACAGTTTCGGCGAATTAGGGACGTTCAATCCGTCAGAATTTATATAATTCTCTCCGTTATACTTTACATCAGATTCAAAATGCGATTCTTGTTTGAATTCGACATTTCCGATTTTCTGAGAAAGGACGACGTTTCCATGGTAATCGTCTGCACTTGTCAGCAAGTTACCATCCCCATCGTATGCAAAGACGTTAATCAGACCAGGAGATGCGATAGACGAACCTCTCACAGGATAAAGCGACAAATCCGTTATAGAAACATCGCCACCGGTTGCATTTTCTAACAATGCCGAAGATAATTCTGAATATCCCGAGCTCTGATTATCATGAGTCCACGATATCGATTGGAATGAGGCATTTTCTTTAGTATAAATATACACTCGAGAGAATTTTTTCCCAGCTTGCATATCTACATTTTCAAGTTTTGCATCATCCCACTGACTATATGCACGGTCCGAGAATACGAGCAATGTATCCTTATGGAACTTGTCACCCCAATCAAATGTCACGCTGTAATTGCTCGGAGTGAGTGTCGGCGTAATCGTTATCTTGAAATCTGCTTGAGACAAGTTTGTTTGAGACAGAGCAAAAGCTTTTAACAAACCAGTGTAAATAGAATCTAAATGGACTTTATCGTTTTCGGTTCGATTCTCTATTTTCCATGAATCTGTTGTATATTTTGATGCAAAAACATTCGAGTTTTCAACAAGATAACTATTGTCAACAAGATTTGTGTTTGTTGCAGTCTTGTAACTGAATTCAAGCGACCAATCGAGATTAAACCCATACGGAGCCTTTTCAAGCATAATGACCGGAGTTACCGGCAGGGTTACATAGGAGCCGGCAGGAATCGATTTACCATAGACTTGCTTGTTCAACGCACCATCAGCATCAAAGGCCAGGCCATTTACAACATAATCTGTCGTTCCGTCATTTGCAACTTTGATATTAGTGCTGGCACCGACGCCATTGACGTAATACAAATGTATTGTATTTTCATAAACAGAATAATCCAAGGACTGAATTACAGATGACAAAGTGGAGTAATCAGAAACCATCCCCCAAAGATTGCCAGCCTTTGCATTTTGCCTTGGAGATAGGGAATTAATCATATATGATGCAGGCAAATAGCTCTTTACAGAATTGCCATCGCTTACCATCAATGGAGGAATCAACGAATTTGCCTGACCAAGCCTATACATCTTTAAAGGCGGGAGCAAATAACCAATGGAGTAGTCTTCGACTTCAAGTCCCGAAGTTCCCGAAAGATCATTATCGGTATTCATGTCGCAACCGTCATTGCCATCATTAGCCGTGCAGAAGTGATTGACAATATTCATCAGGGTAGAAGCATTATATGTATATATCGTATTTGCACGATATTCAGTTTTATATTCTGAATTCCATGTTGGCGACCCAACCCAAGAAGCATCTTTATCCAAAAGGCTATTGACAAAATTATAATCATTATCATTAAGTTTGCCTGAATTGCTTGTAAAGAGCATGATGCCTTTGTGAGTTCCATCAACGTTTTCTAACGAATAATAATTATGGGAAATAGCTTCATTCAATATATTCCGATGTGATTCATCGGCGGTCAGTTCATTAAAGTTGTTCAAATCAAAGCGTACAACATAAATCGGCCTATAGGAACTTTCGGAAAAATAGGGCAAACCGTCATTAAACGGAGAATCCCCCTCGTCTATGGTCCAGATCGCTTCGTCCGTGTTCAAGACAGCGGCAAAGCGAGCACTTTTCATCTGTTCACCGGGAATAACACCGTTATCAAACGTTTCATCGCCATTCTTGATGGGCTTAGTCGCATACTGCAAATCGCCATCTTTTTCGAGGCTTCCATCAACAGCGTTGCGGAAGTTGCGAGTAATAATACTTGAAGATAACGACGGATTATTCCAATCCGCTATGCCCACAATGCCCACTTGAGGAGAAATATTATTGTTTCTGTAATAGTAGTTGTCGGTCACATTATACGTGACATTATCCATTGTAGAACCCAATAAGTAACCATTTGATTGGCTTTTCTGAGATTCTAGCGCACCGGTTATAAAGTTATGGTTGATATTCAGTTCACCCACTGCACTAGCAGCACGCGTATCAAACTTGCCAATAAGACCGCCAAGAACATCTTTATCAGAGTCATAGGCTGTCCAAAGATGAGCAAGGATCCTTGTTTTCTTAATAGATACAGCAACATCTGTTCTATACCAAATTTCACCTACAAGTCCACCAACCTGAGATCCCAAAATATCGCCACTTACAGTAATCCCCTGGAAAGAACTAGCCGCCCCAGCATCAAGGTGTCCAAACACACCGCCCATTTGACTGCTATTGACCGCATTCATTGCAACATTATACACAGAAACATTGGAAACCGACAACGAAGCGACTGATGTATTAGCTACATAACCCGCAATGCCGCCAAAGATACCTCCCGTTATAACAATCCCATTACTTCTAAGAATAGAGAGTTTACAATCAGATGCATATACACCCTTTACAGCAGTGACTCCATGAATAATACCAGCAACAGCTCCTGCGTAATTGCTACTCGTAATCGTATCACTGTCCACAGTTATGTTTTCAAGTCTTCCAACTCCCATATCATTATCCGTCCCCAAAATCGAACCTGCATAACTAGCTTGAAAAACTGATCTAAATACTCTAATGTCACTAAGCAAATCCAGCTGCGCTTGAAGCATAACAAGACCAGCACTTGTATTATATGAGCTTCCTGTAAGCTTGAAGAACACATCCGAAAAAGCAATATCACCTATGCCCGCATTAGAATGCTTAATCTCTACAAAACCGATATTTCTCGCCGATGAAGAGTTGTAGCAAAGTCCCGATATCGTATAAATTACATGACGTTCACTTGGTTGGCTGTAGAGCCCACGACCATCGTCCAATGTCAGATATTTGCCCTTGAAAGCATTTGGAGCATCAATACAATAATCTCCAGAACGTCCAGCAAAAATAATATCAGAGGCTATGTAAATGTTACCTCCGTTTTGTCGTTCATCCAACCATTTTTGAGCGAAAGAATAAGCATCTGGAGGATCATCGCTACTATGATCCGCATACTCATCATACCAATATGCATAACACGTTCCGGAACTGGGAGGGGCTGAATATTCGTAATGGGATAAAAACAAATTATCCGTATATTCTCTAAAACAGAAGTATCTTACCTTACGCGTAGAAGTGTAAGTGTAAGTCATATTTTCTGTATATGTCTGGGCGTCACTTAAAACTTTAGAACCTTCCCAAGAATCGGTTGCAACGTCAGTAAGAAGGCTATTGACAAAATTGACATCTTCTGTAGAGAGTTTTCTCCGACTATTCGTATAAAGAACGATTCCCTGAGTTCCGTTTGCATCAATGCTCTCATACTGATACTCTTCATAATAAAGAGCGTCTTCCAAATTTTGCTTAGCTTTAGCATCGGCCCATTCATCGAAATAAGCCAAATCAAAACCAATGGCGTAAATAGGCTTATAGGTATCATCTGTATCATCTACTAAGAAAGGCAATCCGTCGTTTTTCGGAGAATTCCCTGCATCTATAGTCCAATTTGCTGCCCCACCGATGTTCAAGACGGCAGCAAAACGAGCAGACTTCATCTGAGCGGCAGAAATAATGCCGTTATAGTAATGCATCGCCCCCCCTCTCCCTCTAGTCGCAACAGCAATGGGCTTTTCAGCATACTCCAAATCACCCTCTGCATAGAGAATTGTACCACTGATGGAATTGCGGAAATTGCGGACAAAACCAGAAATCCAACCTATGCCATGGATACCCTCACTTACAGAGACATCGTCCGTTCCGTAATGGTAGTTGTTGATAATGTCAAAAGCAAATCTGCCCGAATTTTCCAAATCGGAAACCAAGAAACCCACTGTAGAATTACTACATGTGATATTACCCCTCGTGTATGTATTTTTTATAGAAAGAGTCAATGGACTCAATGCATTCATCCGCCCCACAAGACCGCCAGCGTAATTCGTACTATTGATGAATCCGTCGCTAGAACCTTCTACGGCTATCTTGGAGAATGATACATTGTTGGATGCAGAAACATAACCAAATACACTACCAACAAATTTACCATCTAATTTGACCCCACTCAACGTAATATTTGAGATATTTTCTACTTCATTAGCTACACCCGCAATCGCACCAACAGAATCAGCTCTAAATTCTGATGATTCCACGGAAATGCCATCAATCGAAGACGGGCTTACGTTAAATAGGGCAACGCCGGTATTAGTGTTATTTCCGGTCAACTTAAAGTAAACATTAGAAAAGGCGATATTCTCTATGCGACTTGTAGCTGCGTTCGTCTTTACAAAGCCAACACTTTCACGAGCCGTAGAGGACACATAGCAAAGCCCGATTATCTTATGACGATTTCCATCCTCGCTTTTGAAACTATCTCCAGAACCCAATTCAAGATATTTACCTTTGAAAGCATTTGGACCATCCGCACAAACTGTATTTGTCGATCCTGCAAATACAACATTGCTAGTCAAAACGACGGATCCATTATCAGTATTGTCTAACCAAGCCTGAGCATACGAGTAAGCATCGTTACCACTCCCATCGTCATGATACCAGGTATCGAAGCACGTTTCGTCATCAGGTGTTGTCGATGCAACTTGGTGGAATACCAACTCCGTGCCATTTTCCTTAAAGCAGAAAAACATGTTCGGAATGGAAAAACGCAGCATTTGGTAAGTATCAAAGGTTTCAGTTAGCGATACAGAATTACCGCTACCATCTTCAAGTACAACATTTACACCTAGATTGTCTTTACCATCATCAATAAGCTTAGTAACATTTCCCAAAAAATCGGAATTCAAAGACCCGCTAGCATCCGTATAAGAAACAATACCTTTTTTTACAGATTCAGGACGGTCAGGCGGATTCATTCCACTGTTATTGGACACCGAAGAATCTCGTATAGATTGATTTTTTATAGTCAAATCATTTTCTTGAGTCTGGTTTAAATACAAATTCGAAGTTTCCAAGATAACCAAGTGGTTCGGCTTGTCTGTTCCATTTGCAAATGTCGGCAAACCACCATCCGAAATCCAAATTGCATTTTGTCCCATCCTCTCCAAATTATAGTTCATAAGCGCAGCAAATAAGCCCGACTCCATATCAGCAGCTTTAACTATACCATTCGCAACGCGAACCATCGGCCACATAGCGCTAGAACTAGGATTGTAAGTCCCCTCAAAGAAATCCATATATGATTTCAAAACGTTATTTTGAGTATCATGC
>Ga0129307_1001221_pt1 | contig 29545 bp, 27 predicted proteins | sample P1105metagenome_FD_94437 | JGI IMG/M metagenome (GOLD analysis project Ga0129307, IMG submission 94437) | Capybara group fecal microbial communities from Wisconsin, USA - P1105 metagenome | ecosystem: Host-associated > Mammals > Digestive system > Large intestine > Fecal | place: USA: Wisconsin...
AAAAACATGCTGGACATGGTCATGCTGAAATGCGGCTGCTACAGGGTGCCGTTACCCTGGGAAAAGGCGAAAGATGCTGCCTAGACTCCTCCCAACCCCTCCACACAAACTGCAGAAGCCTCTCTAAATCACTATATTGAAGTTATTGGAGCGTCTTTTTTAGGGGCTCTGCATCCGTATCATTTTATGCTTGATAAGGGTGCTGCGCAAAAACTTTTGGAGGTCTATACCTATGAATGGAATTAGAAAGCCTGCGGTAATTCTGGCGGACTCCATGGAAGAATACATGGCGACACCGGATCCGTACAAGCCCTCTCCAAAAAGCAAATTGAATATCTTTAAGCTCGGAGAATATGCCGAGCGTGTTGGAAAGAAAATTGATGAATTGACTGCCGATGAAATCCTGCAGTTCAAGATTCCGTAATCTATAACCTTGATGTCATAGTAGCCCCGCCTTTTTATGCATGTAGGCGGAAAAGCAAGGCGAACGAAGCAAAATCAAACTTGTTTGATTTTATTTCTCTTCAGTATACCATTTTGCATTTTTTGCAAATTACAAATTCGGGTAAACCTGTCGGAAATTCCGACAGGTTCAAATCAAGAGTTTCCACAAGGTCTTTGATGTTAATAGTATTGAAATACGAATAACCCCAGTGGTTGTGTAAAATTTTCTTACTCCCCTTGCCAACTTTGGCAGATTTAGATACATTACCGCTGAACGCATCTCGCTGTTTTAAGGCGAGGTGCGTTTTTGCGTTAGATCGGCTTGTCGGTTTTCAAACGTTAACTAGCCGTTTTTTTGCGGCTAAATGGAGGCTATATGGCTAAAAAAGTGACTAATCATAGGGAAGATGCTCTTTATTCTCAAATTGCGTCGATTCTCGAACAGAACCGTAAGTTTGTTGCTGTTGCCGTTAATACGGCGATGGTGCGCACGTATTACGAAATCGGCCGTTCGATTGTCGAAAACGAGCAGAAGGGTAGCATCCGCGCAGAATATGGAAAGGAAATCCTCAAAAATCTTTCTGCCAGACTTACTGCAAATTTTGGTAAGGGATTTTCGCAGAGAAACCTGGAGCAAATGCGTCAGTTTTTCTTGATTTACTCCAAGGAGATTTCGCAGACAGTGTCTGCGGAATTCACCCTCAGCTACTCCCATTACTTGTTCCTGATGCGTATTGATAATCCCGACGAACGGAAATTCTACGAAATTGAGGCAAAAAACTCGAATTGGAGCCTGCGGGAACTCAAAAGGCAGTTCGATTCCGCGCTTTACGAGCGGCTCGCCGTAAGCAAGGATAAGGAATTGGTGAGGGAACTGTCTAAAAAAGGGTGTATCGTGGAGTCCCCGGCGGACATTGTCAAGGATCCCTACATTTTGGAATTCTTGGGACTGCCGGAACAGTCCGAATATTCGGAAACCGAACTGGAAAGCAAGCTCATCGACAAGTTGGAGTCTTTTTTGCTTGAACTGGGAAAGGGGTATACTTTCGTGGGGCGGCAGTCGCGAATTACGCTGGACGAAAAGCATTTCTTTGTGGACCTGGTTCTTTATAACAGGCTGCTGCAGTGCTTTGTGTTGGTGGATCTGAAGATTGGCGAACTCACGCATCAGGATTTGGGGCAAATGCAGATGTATGTGCACTACTATGACCACTTTGTAAAGCTTCCGCACGAAAATAACACTATCGGCATCGTTCTTTGCAAGAAAAAGTCGGACTCCCTTGTAGAAATTACTTTGCCTGAAGGAAATTCGCAGATTTTTGCCAGCAAGTATCAAACTGTGTTACCCAACAAGGAACAGTTGATAGAATTGATTGAAGAGAAGTAGATGCTAAAAAATGTCTCTTTTGTTGAAGGGGTTCAGCGTAAACCAGCGCCTTGTCACTCATGCCCAAGCGAAATCCCGGAGTGAACGCGATAATCTATTCCGCACGCATAAACCAGACGATGAAAGCTGAATGCGAACGGCTGAATCGGCAGTGCCCGCCTGTGGAATTGCGGACGATGCGCGAAGTCCACGACCGGTTCATTGTCGTTGATGAGACCGTTTACCACATCGGAGCCTCGATCGAAAATTCGCAAGCCGAGAGTTGCGGACAAGCTTGCTTGGACGTAACCGAGACGAAGAATTTTGGCTCGAAGAGCAACGATTTGGGCAATAAACTCACTGCGTTTTCAGTGCTTAGCCTTTTGACCAAGCAGCAACTGTTGGATATGATCAAGTAGCCCCGCCTTTTTATGCAACGTGCTACTTTTTTTCAGGTGCAAGAAAGCCCTTATGCGATGTTCAGGCTCTGTTCCCTAATGCACTCGATCTCGTTCTTGAGTTCGATGGCCAGGGCCGCAATTTCTGCGCTCTGGCACTTGGTGCCGAGGGTGTTAGCTTCGCGGCCCATCTCCTGAAGGATAAACCCCAGGTTTTTGCCTTGGGCGCCGCCCTTCTTGAGGGCATCCAGGAACAGCTTGTTGTGGCTGTGGAAGCGGGTGATTTCTTCGTGGATGTCCAGCTTGTCGGCCATGATGCAGGCTTCTTGCAGCAGTCGCACGTCGTCGATTTCGCTGTCCTTCATCAGGGCGTCCACCCGCTCCTTGAACTTGACTTTCCAGGTTTCGATGCGCTGGGGGTCCAGCACCTCGATTTTGGCGAGCACGTCTTCCAGGTGGGCGACCCGCTTGGTGAGGTCGGCGGCCAGGTTGGCTCCTTCTTTTTCACGCATGGCGATGACACCGTCCAGGGCCTTTGAAAGTTCATTTTTCAAGTGTGCGGCCCAGGCTTCGTTGTCGGCTCCCGCGTCGGTGAACTGCAGCACTTCGGGAATGGCGAGAATGTGTTCCAGCTTGATATCGCCGGCGATGCCGTACTTGGCCTGCATAGTCTTGGTGATTTCCACGAACTTGGCGACGGCGGCATCGTTGTAGCATACGGGAATGTTCCCGACGGCCCCTTCGCCGAGCGTGATGGACAGGTTCACCGAGCCACGGGCAAGTTTGTCCTTGATAATTGCCTTCAGGTCGTTTTCCAGGTAGGCGAAGTTCTTGGGAATCTTGCTGGAAATTTCAAGAAAACGGCTGTTCACGCTGCGGACTTCGATAACGCAGGTGGTTCCGTTCAGGGTGGATTCGCTCTTGCCGAACCCGGTCATGGAAATGATGGACATTTTTGAATCTTGCGGCTTTGCCGCACCATAGTTACTAGTTAATAGCTCTTAGTTACTGGTGAATCTAGAAAAAAAACTGAAAACCAACCCGTAGTGCATAACTAGTAACTTGGAACTTGGAACTAAATCTTCGAGATTGTCGCGATCACGTGTTCGGTGCCGAAGTTCTTGAGCCCAAGAGCAGAGAGAACCTTGCTTGCCAGGTGTTCGCTCTGAAAGTTGATGTTCTCTATCTTGAACCCTTCCTTCTTGCAGAGGGTGTAGAAGTCCTTCACCGTGAGTAGGCGGATGTTGGGCGTGTCGTACCACTCGTAGGGCAGTTCCTTGGACTTGGGCATGCGACCGTGGAGCATCAGGCTTCCGCGGGTGGCCCAGTGCCCGAAGTTGGGGAAGGTGACAATGGCCTTCTTGGCGACGCGCAGCAGTTCGTTCAACAGCGCCACCGGGTCGCGGATCTCTTGAATCGTGCGGTTGATGATGGCGTAGTCGAAGCTTCCGTCCTTCAGGTCCGAGATGCCCTTGTCGTCCAGGTCCCGCTGGATAACTTGCACGTCTTTCTCCAGGCAGTCCAGGATTCCCGTGATGTTCTTCTCGATGCCGAAGCCGGTGACGTTCTTCTTCTGGATAAGGTAGTCCAGCAGGTCGCCGCTTCCGCAGCCCAGGTCCAGCACGTGGCTGCCCTCTTTCACCAGCTTGCCCAGCAGTTTAAAGTCGCTTTCTTCGTGGAACACGGGCACGGCCTGGGTTCCCTGCTGTGGGATAATCTTGGAATCCAGGAACCGGCCCACGGCCTTTCCCAGTTCGCCCACTTCGATGAGGAACCCGTCGTGTCCGAACTGGGTGTCCAGTTCCAGGCTCGTCACCTTCTTGCCCACGTTAAGGAGTGCACTCGTGATGCGGCGGCTTTCGTGGGGCGGAAACAGCCAGTCGGTGGAGAGGTTCACGTTCAGCACTTCGGCGCCGATATCCTTGAAGGCGTTCTCGATGCTGCCGTATTCCGTTTCCAGGTCAAAGGCGTCGGTGGCGTGGGCGATGTGCAGATAGCTGTTGGCGTCAAAGCGGTCCACGAACTTTTTGCCCTGGTAGCGCAGGTAGCTTTCGATAGGCAGGTTCAAATCAAAGGGCGTGCTGTAGGTGACGGCGTGGTTACGGTTCTCCTGTTCCTGGGAACGCTTGAACTTCTGTTCCATGCCGATGGCGCTCAAGTAGGTGATGTGGGCCAGCTTGCGGGCGTTGGCAAGACCGATGTCTGGCTTGTTCGCCTTGTCGTAGTAATCACCGCCGTTAAAGTTCGGGTCCTGGGTAATCACGTCACGGGCCACCACCTCGAACCCCAGCGCCTGGCTGGAGAACCGGGGCGAGCTGGCGATAATCACCACCCGCTTCACCTGTTCAGGGTAGTAGATGGCCCATTTCATGGCCTGGAAACCGCCCATGGAGCCGCCCAACACGCAGTAGAATTCCTTGATGTGGAGCCCGTCGGCCAGTTCCTTCTGGGCATGCACCATGTCGCCGATGGTGATGATGGGGAAGGTGCTCCCGTAGGGCTTGCCCGTGCGGGGGTTGACGGTCGCGGGGCCCGTTGTGCCCTTGCACCCGCCCAGAATGTTGCTGCAGACCACAAAAAAGCGGTCCGTGTCGATAGCCTTGCCCGGTCCGATAAGTTCGTCCCACCAGCCGGGCTTGCGGTCGGTTTCGGTGTACCAGCCGGCGGCGTGTGCGTCGGCGGTCAGGGGCGAGCAGACCCACACCGCATTGTCGGCGGCGGCATTCAGCTTGCCGTAAGTCTCGTAACGGATATTCAGCGCAGGCAGCGTTTGTCCGTTTTCCAGCACAAAACCCGTCTCGCCATAGTCCTTGACGAAATCCTGGGGGACCACCGGTCCGATGCTGGATTTATGCGTATATTCACTCATATGCATAAATATAGATAAATGGTGGGAAATCGGCAATAGGGACCGCTACCTAAATTCCTTCGCCCACTTGGGCACTACCTCGGTGGCCTTGCCCTGGACAAACACGTCGGTGTAGGGGTCGTGATCGGGAATCTCCAGGTTCAGGCAGGTGACCTTCGCCCCGAAACTCTTGGCAAAACTCTTGAAGCCTGCGGCGGGGTACACCACGCTGCTGGTCCCGATATAGACGAATTCGTCGCATTCCCGGAGGGCGTCCTGGATCTGGTCCATGTACAGCGGGACTTCGCCGAAGAACACGATGTCGGGGCGGGTCTTCGCTCCGCAAATGGGGCACTTGGTCTCTAGAGTCTCTTCGCCAGTAAAGGAAAATTCGTGGTCTTCGTCCCGCACGCAGCGGAGTTTCATCAGGTCGCCGTGCATGTGGAGCACACGTTTGCTTCCCGCACGCTCGTGCAGGTCGTCTACGTTCTGGGTCACCAGCAAGAACTCGTCTCCAAGACGCTCTTCCAGTTCGGCTAACGCCAGGTGGGCGGCGTTTGGCTGGTGGTTCGGCAGGCCCTTCCGCAGAAAGTTGTAAAAGTCCTTGACCCTTTTCGGGTCACGCCGGAGGGCGTCGGGAGTGCACACGTCCTCGATGTTTTCGTGTTCCCACATACCGTCGTTTCCGCGGAAGGTGCGGAGTCCCGACTCGGCGCTGATGCCAGCGCCCGTCAATACTACAAGTCGTTTTTTCATATAGCCTCCACAATTAATAAGCCATATTTTAAGTTGTCATGCCCGGCTTGACCGGGCATCTCCTTTACGAACAGATTCCTGCAAAGAACAGTGTTTCCGCCACGATGCCGTGTTCAAAGTCGGGAACGTACAGGCTCTCGTTTTCACCGTGTGCGGCACATTCCGGGTCCTCTAGGCCCGTCAGCAGAATCGGTATGTTTCCGAAGGTCTTGCGGAACAGCTCTGCGCCGGGGATGCTGGCCCCGCAACCTATAAACTTCGTCTCGCTCTTGTAGGCCCGAGTCATGGAGCTTGCCATCTCCTTGAAGAAAGGGTGGCTGGTGTCGGTCACAAACGGGTTCGCTCCGTCTTCTTCTCGGATGGTACATTCCAGGCCGTCGGGAACGTTACTTTGTATATATTCTACCAGCAGGCGTGTGCAACGGTCTGCGTTCATGCCGGGGGCAAGCCGTATGCCTATGCGGGCGTATGCTGAGTCCTGCAGCACGTTTCCGGCGTTGGTCATACTGCCCACCTGCATGGCGGTCACCACGATGGAGGGGCGGCGCCATAGAGAAAGGAGAATTTCCTCTTCGCTCACCTTCAGCTTGACCGAGTCCAGCACGCCGCCGTCGTTGCGGAAAATCTTTTCTGTCATGCCCAGGCTCTTGTAGGATTCAAGTTCCTCCGGGGTAGGGGGGACAAGTCCGTCGCAAAATCCGGGTATGGTAATGCTTCCGTCGGCCTTGGTCATGGCGGCGATGATCTTGCAGAGTTCCTGCCCTGGGTCTGGAATGGGGCCCGACCAGCTTCCGGAATGGAGGGGTGCCTTGGTGGCGCGGAGTTCCACGTTGATGGCGCTCATGCCCCTGAGGGTGGTGGTGATGGAGGGGGTTCCCTTGGCGAAGTTCCCCAGGTCTGCCACGATGACGGCGTCGCACTTGAGAAGTTCCGCATTTTCCCGAAGGATTTGGGCGAAGCCTTCGCTGCCCGATTCCTCTTCGCCCTCGATGATGAACTTCAGGTTCGGGCCCTTGTCGCCCAGCAGCTTGCGGACCTGTTCGGCGGCCGCCAGGTGGGTGACGATTCCCGCCTTGTCGTCGGCAGTACCCCGACCGTAGAGCCTGTCTCCCTTCAGCACGGGCTCGAAGGGCTTGGAATTCCAGAGGGCCTCCCGCATAGGGGGCTGCACGTCGTGATGGGCATACAGGAGCACCGTAGGCTTGTCTTTGCCGGTGAGGCTTTCGGCATAGACCGTGTGCCTTCCGCTCTTGGGCGTTAAAAACTGGATGTTGGTGTATCCCGCCTTCTCAAAAAGGGCCTTTACCGCCTCTGCGGACTGGATCACAAACTTCTGGTCAAAATTGTCGAAACTGATGGAGGGAATGCGCACCAGGTCCATCAGGGTTTCCAGATAGCGGGGCATGTTCCCCTGAATTTCTTTTTCTACTTCGTTAAACAATTCAATACCTTCTTTGCTAAAGCAATCATGTTTATTCCCAATTTAGTTAAAGGTCGGGCAAAGACACTTATTACCTAACCCTGAATTTTCTAAATTTGGGGCGATGAAAGTCTTGTTCCGCATTTTTTGCGCCCTGGTGCTGCTCGCCGTAGCGGCATGTGACTTGATGCGCGAAAAGAACGACCCTGTGGTGGTTTCCGTGGGGGATTCGAAACTCTATCTTTCGGACATCCATAAGCAGGCCCCGCAGTGGGATTCATGGACCGACCGGGAACGCCTCGCTTTCTTGGAGCGCTGGATAGACGAAGAGACCATGTTCCAGGAAGCCCAGCAGAGAGGGATCGACCAGGACCCGGTCTTGTCTATGCAAATCGAACAGACGGTGCGCAAAATGGTGGTGGACCGCCTGATGCAGAGTTTCGAGGACACCATGGTGGTAAGCGATGCCGAACGTATCGACTACTACAACGCCCACAAAGAAGATTACCTGCGGGGCAAAACCCTGGTTTCGGGTGCCCAGATGTTCTTTAAGGACTGGACCTCTGCCGATACTTACTACAAGGGCCACAAGTCCCTGGACTACGACTCCCTGCCGGCGGCGCATTACCTGATCAAGAAGATTGAACCCTTTGATTCTTTAGCCGAATCGCCGGATTCCTGTATGATCGCCGATATCCGCGAGGTGACGGTGGGCAAGCTTTCTCCCATGAAGGTCTGCTCGGGAGCTCTCAAGATGGTTGTGGTGACCCAGAAGCTGGATTCCGCCGACGTTTTGCCCTACGACGAGGTGGCGGAGACGGTGGCAACCCAGGCGTGGCTTGAACACCGCAAGGCCGTACGTGAACGTTTGAAAAAGGAATGGAAGATGTCCCGACCGATTTTCTCCCAGACGGACGTGTTTTCCAAGAAGGATAAGTGATGACGAAAGTCAAGAATTTTGTGTGTTTTGTCTGCCTGTTTGCCGCAAGCCTTTGGGCCGCTCCAGTACTGATGGAAGGCGTTGCCGCCGTGGTAGACGGCAAGCCCATTATGCGTTCAGAGTTCCTGAACAACCTTTACCAGTTCCAGGAAACTCCTGAAGGCTCTGCCATGACGGAGCAGCAGCAGAAGGACTATGTGCTGGATCAGATGATCGAGGAGAAGGTTCTGCTTTCCCGCATAGACCGCGACTCCATCGTGGTGACCGACGCCGAGGTAGACCAGCGGGTGAACGCCCACCTGGCTCAGCTGGCCGGTAGCCAGAACATCGACCTTGCCACTCTCGAGAAAGCGATTCGCGCCCAGCTGGGTCTCAGCATGGCCCAGTACAGGGACCGTCTTTCTAAGCAGGTTCGGAGCCATATCGAGCTCATGAAGGTCCGTCAGCGCCACGTAGGTGCGATTAGCCCCACCAAGAAAGAGGTGGATGCCTTTTACAAGGCCTACAAGGATTCCATTCCGCCACAGTACAACTGTGTGCTTCTGAGCCACATCCAGATGACCATCCACCCCGACACGGTGATTGTGGATTCCGTGAAAAAGGTGGCCGAGGCTCTGATCGACAGTCTGAACCTGGGCATGAACTTTGAGATTCTCGCGAAGAACCACTCCCAGGACACTTCCGCCGCCAAGGGCGGCGACCTGGGCTATTTCAAGCGTGGGCTTTTGGACCCGGCCTTTGAGCGGGCCTTGGACCAGCTGAAGAACGGTCAGTATTCCGCAATCCCCGTGAAGACGGACCTGGGCTGGCATATTGTGCGCGTGCTGGGCCGCAAGGAAGACGGTGTGCGTTCGGCCCATATCCTGCTTCGGACGATTCCTACGGCGGCTGACACTGCGGCGGTAATCCAGCGGGCTGATTCTCTGCAGAAAACTTTGAAGACCAAGGAAGAATTTAGCGCCGCCGCCAAGAAGTTCAGTGAGGACAAGTCCAGCAACTTCCAGGGCGGGCTTCTGGGCTGGTTCCAGCGTAACGAGATGGAACCCGCCTACGTGGAACCTGTGGCTGGGCTGAACGTGGGGGAGGTTTCCGAACCCGTATTGATTGACGGAGCCTACCATCTGTTCCGCTTGGACGATTCCCGCCAGATTCGTGAGCTGAATCTCGAAGAGGATTACGGAAAGATTGAATCCTTTGCGGCATCCCACTTGGAAAACGAGAAGCTGAAAACGCTCATCAAGAAATGGCGGCAAGAAGTCCATGTGGACATCCGCCTGACGGAGTAGGTTTGCTTTAGAACACGAGATGATGGCTTAGGCATAGCGGAAGGCGCGAACATGATTCACTTCACCCACGTGACGAAATCTTACGAGAAGGACTGGAAGGCCCTCAACAACGTGACGTTCCGTATCAATAAGGGCGAGTTCGTGTTTCTGACGGGGCATTCCGGCGCGGGTAAATCTACGGTGCTGAAGCTGATTTACATGGACGAGCGCCCCGACGAAGAGCGTGGCGGACAGGTCATGGTGAAGTTCACCGGTGACACCGTCTATGACAGCAAGACCACTCCCGAAAAGAAGATTCAGGCGCTCCGCCGCAAGATGGGAATCATCTTCCAGGATTTCAAGCTGTTGCCCGATAGGAACGTCTTTGACAATGTGGCCCTGGCCCTTCGAATCGTAGGCACTCCTGCAAAGCAGATCAACGCGGCGGTCTTTGACGCCCTTGCCCTGGTGGGCATCAGCCAGAAACGCTTCGCCATGCCTTACACCCTTTCGGGCGGTGAACAGCAGCGTGTGGCCATCGCCCGCGCCATGGTCCACAACCCCTACCTGCTTCTGGCCGACGAACCCACCGGAAACCTGGACCCCGCAAACGCCGAAGACGTATTCCGTATTTTCAAGGAAATCAATACCCGCGGCACTACCGTGGTGATGGCGACCCACAACCCCGACTTCTACCTGAACAGCCCTTTCCGCCGCCTGGTTCTTGACCACGGTGAACTCCTGAACAGGGATATGATTTAGGGGCTAGGATCTAGTCCATAAGAATAAGTGAGCAGTGGTTGGTGGTTAGGAAAGGTGTGGGGCTCGAGTCGCGGCCCTAACGCATTTTTGGACTGGTGCGTTTTTTCTGGCTGTGCTCCGCTCTGGTTATCCCTGTAAACGGAAACGACGGACATTTTTGTCTCTCGATAGGCGAAAATTCCTAAAATTTGGGCCATGAAATTTTCCATCCGGCACAATCACGTGGGTTACGAGCCCAAGGCACCGAAGGTGTTTTTGCTGGCCTGCGACACTCCGGAAAATCCTCTCAAGGAAATGTGCCCCTGGTTCCAGGTGATAGACGAGTCCGGTACCGTGGTGGCCGATGGCCAGATGTCGGAAAAAGGAAGCTGCAAGTACACCGATGAATTCTTGTGGCAGGGGGATTTTTCTCAGGTTGCTCGTCTTGGAAAGTACAAGATTTCTGTGATGGATGCAAAGGGAAACTCCCTGGCGGAATCCTTCGATTTCGAGATTTCGGACCTGATTGTGGTAAACCAGCTGGCCATGATCCTCAAGTCGTTCTATTTCCAGCGCTCCGGCGTGGAACTGCCTGCCGATAAGGCCGGAAAATGGGCAAGGCCCGCCGCCCATCTGGACGATCGTCTGGAATTTCACCCCAGCATGAACCGCTCGGGAACCTGGAACGCCCACGGCGGCTGGTACGACGCCGGCGACTACGGGAAGTACATCGTGAACGGGGGCGTTTCTCTCGGGACCTTGCTCCTGGCTGCTGAACTGGCAGCTGACCATGCTACGACTCATACCGAAGGGGGGCTTTTTCACGGTGGCTCTTTCCGCATGAACCTTCTGGAAGAAATCCGCTTCGAACTGGATTTCTTTTTGCGCATGCAAGACGATGACGGCGGCGTGTTTTTCAAGGTTTCGCCTATCCGCTGGGACGGATTTGTTTCGCCGACTCAGTCCGACATGAATCAGAAGCGCCAGATTCTCGGGAAGTCCACCACCTCGACATTGAATTTTGCGGGAGTGATGGCCCATGCCCATCGGGTGTTCAAGCAGGCTTACCCTGCCTATGCCAAGACCTGCCTGGATGCGGCCCTGCGTGCTTACCGCTGGGCTCTAGAAAATCCCGAAGTGACTTATCCGCACAATACCGAAGGTAGCGGCGGTTACGGCGATGAACGGTATGACGACGAGTTTTTCTGGACCCGGGCCATGCTGTTTAGGGAAATGTCCCAGGGCGCCTCGCAGGCGTTTGAACAGCAGGGAATGTCCCGCGAAAAGCTTTTGCAGGAACTGAAATCGGACATGGAAAAGTGCCCGGTCCAGATGGGGCTTTCCTGGCGGGATACCGACAACTTCGGCTGGATTGCCCTTGCCCTGCAGGATAGCGATTCTGCTACGCAGGCCAAGGCCCGCGGCGCTCTGGTAAGTGCTGCCGACGCTATCGTGGAACGCTGTTCCGCCGATGCTTACGGTCTTTCTCTGGAAAAGTTCGTGTGGGGCTCTAACGGTGAGATTGCAAATCACGGGCTTACCCTCCTGATTGCAAACCTCTGGAATCCGGACCCGCGGTATACGGAAATCGCCCGCGGTATGCTGGACTTTATCTACGGGAAAAATCCGGTGAGCCGTTGTTTCGTTACCGGTGCCGCCCACAGTTCTCCCAAATTCCCGCACCACCGCATTTGCCATTCCGACGGGGTAGAAGACCCGATTCCGGGCCTTGTGGTGGGCGGCATCAACGCCGACAGACAGGACCTGCACCGTTTCCCGCATTATCCGGGCCCGCAGCCGGGACTTTCCTATACCGACGAGCGCTGTTCTTTTGCCAGCAACGAGACCGCCATCAACTGGAATGCTCCCTTGGTGGCCCTGCTGTCGCTATTGGCCTGATTCTCCGTGCCTCGAACCTCGAGCCTCAAACCTTCTTTATTTCTCCTGGCTTTAAATCGCCCAGGGTGTATTTGTCGAACTGGATGCGCATAAGGCGCATGACTTCGTAACCCAGGTGGGCGAGCATGCGGCGGATTTCACGGTTCTTGCCTTCGGATAGGGTGATTTTGAGCCAGCAGTTCTTTTCGCCAACGCTCGCGATGGCTGCGCGCTCGGCGTGCATGAATTCTTCGCTTTCGCCGAAGACGCGGGGCGCCACGTTGAAGCCCTTTTCCATTTTGGCGAGGTCGTCGGCAGTGGGGTGGCCTTTGACCTGCACACGGTAGATTTTCAAGTGGGATTGCTTGTGGATTATATCGCCTGCGGTTCCAGAATGACAGCGGGTTTGACTCAGCAGTGTGTCGGCCCATTGCGTATCATTCGTAAACAGGAGCAGGCCTTCGCTGGCGGCGTCGAGGCGGCCCACCGGCGATATGTGTGGCACGGGCCTGCCGGGAAACATCTTGGCGTACTGCTCGCGGAACAAGTCCATCACGGTCTTTCGGCCCTTCTCGTCGCTTGCAGTAGTGACGATTCCGCGGGGCTTGTTCATCGCGAAATATACGAACTCGCTTGCGGTGACGGGCGCGCCGTCCACAAGGATTTCATCACTTTCGAAGGTGGGCGTTTCGGGATCGCGCACGATTTTACCACGCAAAGAAACCCGGCCCTCGCGGACCAGGTTTTCTGCTGCGCTACGGCTACAGAAGCCGCGCTTCGAGATGACTCGCGCGACTCCGTGAGGTTTGATCCTGTTATTTTGATGGTTCGTGCTCATCTAAATTGTCATGCCCGCCTCTGGGCGGGCACCTCCCTTTGTTGGTTTGAAATGGAGATTCCCGCCTTCGCGGGAATGACATAACCAGTGATTTACTTTCCGAGGTATGCCTTTATATTGGCGAGGCATTTCTTGTTCTGCGCTTCGGTGCCCACGGTAATGCGGAGCACGTCACCCATCGCAGGCTGCGGGCGGATGATGGTGCCCTTCATCTGTAGGAACTTGAACGCGTCCATGGGGTCCTTGAAACCGCTCACGGCGATAAAGTTCGCGTGGCTATCCACGTAGGGGAGGCCCATTTCGCGGAAGCCGGCCTTGAGCTGTTCGAGGCCCTTCTTATTCATTTCACGAACCTGGTTCACGAATTCCTGGTCGTCAAGGGCGCCGATGGCGGCCGCCTGGGCGATGCTGTTCACGTTGAACGGTTCGCGCACACGGTTGATGAGGCCGACGATTTCGGGACGGGTGATGCAGTAGCCTACGCGCAGCCCCGCGAGGCCGTAAATCTTGCTGAACGTGCGGCAGCAGATGATGTTCCTGCCGGCATCGATGCGGCTCTTGAAATCCGGGACGAGCTCCGGCGTGTCTTCGATGAATTCGGTGTAGGCTTCGTCCATCACCAGCACGCAGCTTTCGGGCAGGCTGTCGGCGAAGTCGAGGATTTCCTTGGCGGTGAGGTCGGAGCCCGTCGGGTTGTTCGGGTTCGCGAGGAACACGATGCGGGTCTTCTCGTTCACGGCGGCGCGCATGGCCTTGAGGTCGTAGTTGTAGGCGGGGGCCGGCATATCGACTTCGACAATCTTCGCGTTCATCGCCATAGTGGCGAGCTTGTACACGGCAAAGCTGTGCTTGCCCATCACGGCTTCGCAGCCTTCGCCGAGGAACACCTGGGCGATCATGTCCAGGAGCTCGTTGCTGCCGTTACCCACGGCAATCTGTTCGCGTTTCACGCCGCGGAACTCTGCAATCTTTCCGATGAGGTCGTAGCTGCCGCCGTCCGGGTAGAGGTTCACTTCTTCCAGGGCCTTGCGGGCCTCTTCCATGCCCTTCGGGCTCGGGCCCACGGGGTTCTCGTTACTCGCGAGCTTGTCCACGTCTTTCGGGTCGAGGCCGAATTCGCGGGCGGTGTAGGCGATGGGTTTGCCGGTCACGTAGACGGGCTGCTTCAAGATGTGCTGTTGTGCGAGTTCGTTGATATCCATGGTAAATAGTGGTTTTGAGGTTTGAGGTCGGTCGCCTTCGGCTCCCTTTGAGGTATGAGGTTTGTGTTTGATCTCAAAGCGAGATTTCCGGTGACCTTTTGTTCTTTGTTTTGTTGAAAAATAGTAAATGCGATTTGAAAAAAATTATATTGATGGTATGAACAAGACGTTTTTCAGGTTTTTCTTTATCGGTCTCGCCGCAGTATTCTTTGCGGCCTGTTCCACATCGACGGTTTCCAGCGATGATGACGAAGATTTAAAATCGTCTTCAAGTGCAGAATCATCTAGCGCAACAGAAAAAAGCATCTACGAAGCGGTTGACGAATCTAGCCTGTATACAACCAAGGATTCCGTGGCCGCATACCTGTGCAAGTTCGACAAGTTGCCCGCGAACTATGTAGGCAAGAACGAAGGCAAAAAACTTTACGAGTCCAAGACAGGCAACGCTTTTGATAAGTGGAATTTCAACCCGTGGACCACAATCGGCGTGATGATTGGTGGCGACAACTTTGACAATTTCGCCTCCAACCCGAACAATTACCACGAAACGTTGCCCGAAGGTTCCTATCGTGAAGCCGATGTGGATTATTCCGGCGCAAATCGCGGAACCAAGCGGCTTGTTTACCAGTCGGACTGTGTAATCTACTATACTGCAGACCACTACGAAAATTTTACCAAGTTGGATATTCGCTAGTATTACGGCCACACGAAGGTGCTGTTCAGGTCCTTCTCGCCGTTGTCGACCAAAATGTCCTGGCCCGTGCAGTTCTTGTTCACGACCGTCAGGAACCAGACCCATTCCGCGATGTCTTCGGGTTCGGCCCAGCGCTTTAGCGGAGTCACGTCCATGATGCGGTTCCACAAGGCAGGATCGTCCATCACGGGCTTGTTGAGGCTTGTCTTGACGCCACCCGGCGAAATGCTGTTGCATGTCGCTCCGAACTTGGCGACACGGCGGCCCACATTCTTCACGTAGGTCAACAAACCGCCCTTGGAAACCGCGTATTCGGGGAATTCGTCGCCGGTGTGCGCGCTGGAAGACGCAATAAAAAGCACCGACTTGATTTCGGGCTGAATCGCATACTTCTCCACAAAGTTCATGGCTCCCATCAGGTTGATTTCGATGTCGCGGCCGGAATTCTGCACGCCCGCATTGCTCACGACGATATTTGCCGCAATGGTCAGTTCCGGGAAAGAGGCCTTGTCCGAGACGTCGACGAGATGATGCTCGTATTCGGCGTGGTCAATGGTAGGTTCCTGAATGTCGAACCCGACGACGTGTACGCCCCGGTTCAGGAACAGTTCCGCGATGGCGCGGCCGATGCCGCTATGCGTTCCGCTGATAAAGACGTTCATGCTTGCCCCGCCTTGAATTTGAGATAATCGCTACCGACATTTTCTTTTTCCCACTTGCAGGCCATCTTGTAGCCGAAGGGGCTGAAGACGACTTCGCAGAGGAGTTCCATGACGGCGCCCGTAATGGAGCAGATAAGGACCTGCTTCATGGTCCAGCCGAAGAATACGTGGCTTACCGTAAGGGCGAAAATCATGTTGTCCATGAACTGCGCGACCATCGTTGAAACGTAGGAACGTGCGGCGAACGTCTTGAAGTCCTTGCCCCTTGCGAATTTTCCCATGCCGTAGTTTACGACGGAGTTGACGAGAGACGCGGTGAACATGGCGAGCGCCGAGCCCAGCACCACGTACCAGGAACCGCCGAACGTAGCGTTGAGGGCGTCGTTTGCGACCTTGGCCGCATCGGGGTTCGTGTCGATGTAGCTGTAGAATTCACCCCACATTCCTGGCGCATGGGAAAGGATGTTGAAGAACAGGCAGGTGCACAAGTTCACGAAAAGGGCGACCACCGAGACCTTCATGGCGGCCTTGGGCCCGAACCGCTTGCATATCATGTCCATGCAGAGGAACGAGAACCAGCTGAGCGTAAAGCCGCAGTCCAGGGCCATGTATTCAAACGATACCAGTTCCTTGTTCGCGAGCAAGTTCATGCACACAACGGAGAGGATGAAGAAACTGACGGCGAGGGAGGGAATGTTGCGAAGCAGGATAACCAAGTCCTGCCATTCACGCTGGATATAGCTTTTCATTTTGTTTTTTAAGGAAGGTTAGACAAAGACTTCCGGAAAAATCCTGCAACATCGCAGAATTCTAACGCGCCAAATATAGGTTATTGGCTGGAAAATTTCAAGAGTAGTTAGAGATTCTGCAGGAATTCGGCCAATTCGCGGTTTATGCGGTCGTTCAGGGAGTCAGCTTCTTGCACGGTGTGGAACTTGTCGCCTGCAAAGTCACGGGCGCGCTCCCCGCAGATGTCTACACCGGTGATTTTGTGGTTTGTGGCGAGACCGGTGATGATTTCTTTGAGCGTGACCACATCCAGCGAGCCTTGGTCCCAGTTGGTGGCCGCGTAGGCGGGGGAGAGGGCGTCCTTGTCGATGGAAATATAGAGGAGTGAGGTCGGCGCGATGCGCCTTTGAGGTATGGGGTGTGAGCTACTGCTCAGTTCGCTTTCGCGGATGAAGGTGACCTTGTCTAAAATTTCCGCATCACCTGCCTGCGAAAGTTCTGCGCGGATTTCATTTACGAGGTGGTCAGCGACGCCGATTATGACAACGTTGTCTATAAACCTATTCTCCTCGAGAACCTTCTTGACCCAGCCGCCACAACTGAGGATGTTCCCGAATCGCGGCTCCTGCATGTCGGGGTGATGGTCAAAAACCACAAGTGAAAACGGTTCCTGGATCATGTCGGTCCAGATTTTGCTCATGTAATGGTAATTCCCGTTGTCGAAAAAGTGAATTCCGTCCGCATCTTTAATGCCTGCGTCTGCGATGCGCTTGCGGATGGTTTCGACGGCTTCGTCATCGCAGTAGCAGTCCGTGCCCGGAATGTCGGTGCAGTCTATCCATGTGGCCTCTCCGGAGCGCCTTAGGCCCTCCATAAAGGGCTGGTTTTCATAGACATCGGAAAAGTTGCAGATGGTTGGGGACATATCTTTCCATCAATTATAATTATAATGGAGCTTCTTCAGTTGGGTGAAGGCTGGTCCAGGACGTGAGGTTTTCTATATTGGTACCCATGACTTACAAGATTGCACATAGTCCGGTAGGAGCGGTTAGGGTATTTACCCCCCCCCCAGTATGTACACTTTTGTGCAGTAAGTGATTTTCTCTACAATTCTTTTTTTTCAACGAGTGTGCTCGCCCTCGTGTTGTCTCGTGCGCTTTTTTCATCTAAATCTCTAAATCAAAGGAAAAACCATGAAAAAGATACTATCCCATGTCTTTTGTCTTTCATCTCTTGCCTTTTTTTCGGCTTGCGGCGACGAGACCACCACAAATATCACCGAGACCACCGGCATGACCATGGTGGAGAAGGGGGCGAAGATTCCGGCCTGCACCGACGAAAATGAAGGAGAAATGGTGTATGTCGCTGACTCTGCTGCTGCTTTCTTTTGCGCTGACGAAAAGTGGCAGTCACTGAAGGGAGACAAGGGCGATGCTGGTGATGACGGCCAGCAAGGGCCCAAGGGCGACGACGGCGTTGGAGCCAAGGGTGACCCCGGTGAAACGGGTGCGTCTTGCACGGCAGAGGCCCTGGAAGACGACTCGGGCTACAAGATTGTGTGCGGCGGCGACTCCGTTGGTGTGGTGCTGAATGGCGAAAATGGCATGGATGGTGCCGACGGCAAGAGTTTCGTGGACGGTTGGATAGTGGACTCCCGCGACAAGCAGCTCTACAGGACGGTGACCATAGGCGAGCAGGTATGGATGGCGGAGAACCTGAACTATGACCCCGGTCAGGGTGGTTCGGACGGCGACAAATACGACTGGTCTTGGTGTTACGGCGACAATACCGCCAACTGCTCCAAGTACGGTCGCCTGTACACCTGGGCGGCGGCCATCGACTCGGTGAAGCTCGCTGCCGATGCGGAAAACCCGCTTTTCTGCGGTTACGGCAAAGAATGCGACCTAACGGGCAATGTCCAGGGCGTATGCCCCGAGGGCTGGCACCTGCCCAGTGAGAGCGAATGGAAAACCCTGTTCACGGCTGTGGATGGTATTTTAACTGCCGGTGCCAAGCTCAAGAGTCAGAGTGGCTGGGAAGCCTATAGCGGCATCACTAACGAAGACGCCTTCGGGTTTTCTGCCTTGCCCTCCGGTCGCAGAGACTTCAATGATGGCAAATTCAACGGCGTTGGCAGCAGTGCGTACTTCTGGAGTTCTACCCCAAACGACTACGTCTGGAATTCTACTGTGTACTCCTATGCGTCCTTACTGGCCCTGAGCTTCAACGATGACGAAGCGTCCCTGGGCGACCTCAGAAAGGATTACGGGTACTCGGTCCGTTGTCTTATGGATCTCGACTAGAGGCGCATACCCTGGGCAAAGTCACTGTCGGTAGTTCTGGTGGCCCTACTTCAAGAATCCGTATTTATATACACCCTGCTCAATTTTTGAGGCGAGTGTCTTTTGACGGGTGCGCAGCACCGAGATAAGATCCATGTAAGTGGAGTCCTCTGAACTGCTGTTCATGTGGCCCTTGGCATCGACACCCTGAAAATGCTTGCGGATGTCATAGAAGCTTGCGTCAGGTTTGGAATTCTTTTGTGTGTGGTAGTATTTCCACAGTTCAAGGCCTGCGTCATAAACCCATGTGGCCTCTCCGGAGCGCCTTAGGCCCTCCATAAAGGGCTGGTTCTCATAGACGTTTGTGAAATTGCAGACGGTGATGGACATGTATTCCAAATTATAGTTTTAAAACGGGGTCTTAGGGGCAGAACCCCTAGGAGAAGGGGTAGCGGAAGACGCGGCGGGATCGGCAAGGAGATCCCCGCCTGCGCGGGGATGACAATGAAAGAGCGTCGGGGTGACACAACTATAAGTGCCGCGGCTGGAGCGAGGGGACAACAGTCCAAGGCGAGTGTCGTGACAGGTTGCTTGCAAACTGGCTTGGACCGAGCCGAATAGTTGGGGATTGAGCGAAGCGAAAGACCAAGGCTTTCCCCTACATATTTCAAGAGTCTATTTCGCCCTTCGTCCCTAACCACTAATGCCGATATTCGTCTAAAAGACTCCTTTTCCTGCGTATTTACTAGAAACTAGTAACTAGTAACTAATAACTAAAATGCTATCTTTCCCCCGTATTTTTTAAAAGGATACCACAATGGAAATCCCCGAATCTTCGAATTTTGTACAGGACATCATCGTCAACGACCTCAAGACGGGCAAGCGCACCAAGGTGCATACCCGTTTCCCGCCCGAACCCAACGGCTACATCCACATCGGGCACGCCAAGTCCATCTGCCTGAACTTCGGTACGGCAAACAAGTACAAGGATTTCGGCGGCATTACGAACCTGCGCTTTGACGACACGAACCCCTCCAAGGAAGACGTGGAATACGTGGATTCCATCCGCGAAGACGTGAAGTGGCTGGGTTTTGAATGGAAGGGCGGCGAATACTTTGCCAGCGACTACTACGACCAGCTCTACGCCTTTGCTGAAAAACTCATCGAGATGGGCAAGGCCTACGTGGAAGACTTGACCCGCGACGAGATGCAGGAATACCGCGGTAATGACGCCGGCAAGCCCAGCCGCCCGAGCCCTTACCGCGACCGCAGCATCGAAGAGAACATGAAACTGTTCCGCGAAATGCGCGACGGCAAGTACGCCGATGGCGAGAAGTGTCTCCGTGCGAAGGTGGACCTTTCTAGCCCGAACATGAACATGCGCGACCCGGTCATCTACCGCATCAAGCACTGCACCCACCACCGCACTGGTGACAAGTGGTGCATCTACCCGATGTACGACTTTGCCCACCCGCTCAGCGACTGGATCGAGGGTATCACGCACTCCATCTGTACGCTGGAATTCGAGGCCCACCGCCCGCTGTACGACTGGTTCCTGATCGAGCTGGGCCTGGACAACCGCCCGCAGCAGATTGAATTTGCCCGCCTGAACTTGACCTACACCATGATGAGCAAGCGCAAGCTCCTTGAACTGGTGGAGACGAAGGCCGTGATGGGTTGGAACGACCCGCGTATGCCGACGGTCTGCGGTTACCGCCGCCGTGGCTTCACGCCGAGTTCCATCCGCGAGTTCTGCGACCGCATCGGCGTGTCGAAGGCCGACTCCATGGTGGACGTGAACCTGCTCTACTTCTGCATTCGCGAAGAACTGAACAAGACGGCGAACCGCGTGATGGCGGTCATCGACCCGGTGAAGCTCGTAATCGACAACTGGGAAGACGGCAAGGTCGAGATGATCAAGGTGGAAAACAACCCCAACGACCCCGCTGCCGGTACCCGCGAAGTCCCCTTCGGTAAGGAACTCTACATCGAGGCCGACGACTTCATGGAAGAACCGCCCAAGAAGTACTTCCGCCTGAAGCCGGATGGCGAAGTCCGCCTGAAGGGCGCCTATTTTGTGACCTGCAAGAGCGTCGAGAAGGATGCAAACGGCAAGGTGACGGTGATTCACTGCGAATACGACCCGCAGAGCCAGGGCGGCGAGACTCCCGATGGCCGCAAGGTCAAGGGTACCATCCACTGGGTTTCTGCGGCACACGCCGTGGATGCCGAAGTGCGCCTCATCAACAACCTGTTTACGCTGGAAGACCCGGCGCAGGTTCCCGAGGGCGAAGACTGGCACGACTACCTGAACCCGGAATCCATGGTGATTAAGCAGGCCAAGGTGGAACCGAGCCTCGCGAACGCCAAGCTGGAAGACCGCTTCCAGTTCATGCGCCAGGGCTACTTCTGCCTCGACAGCGAAGATTCCAAGCCGGGCCACTTGGTGTTCAACCGCACGGTGGATCTCAAAGACAGTTTCGCAAAGACCGTCGCGAAGTAATTCGCCGATAAACTTCGCAATACTATGTCCCGTTCAAATTTGAAGGGGGTTTTAGGGGCAGAGCCCCTAGGCGAAGGGGTGGCTGGAGCCGCTTGGAGATCCCCGCCTGCGCGGGGATGACAAGGGGCAGAAGCGAGGGGAAGGCATTCCCCTACAGCCAAGAGCTGTCGCCTGCTATTTTATTATAATCAGCGGGCTGGTTTCGCTGAGTAGATAGTTCCATTCTTCGCGGATTTTTTCGTATTCGCTGGGGTCGGCGTACAGGGCGAAGGTGGTCCACTTGATACCGGTCTCGCCGTTTGTAGTCTCCGCCTTTTCAAAGCTCACGTAGTCGGGAACTCTATTTAGTGGTTTAGGCTCAGTGATGTTTACGGACTTGCCGCTAGGGGCCTTGACAGTCAGGTGGTAGCTGAACTGGGTCTCGTGAGGCATGCGGATAGGGTGGTGGCGCTTGGAGACCTTCGGGAGCTTGAAGAGACTCCGTTCCCACACATTGGGGAATCGTCCCTTGAGTTCGGAGGTGCCCTGGCCGAAGTATCCCTTGGAGGCGTAGGTAGTCACGAGAATCAGGGGCTTGTTGAAGGCGTCCAGATTTTCGATGCGGATGTTTCCGATGCTTACGTCGGGCACGCCTTCGGAGAGGAAGTTTTCCATCAGTTGTTCCTGTTCCTTGGTTTCGCGACCGAAGAAACGGTTACGGATGGAACTGGCAAACTTGCCCTGCAGGGTTACGGAGTCGCGAAATTCACAGGCTCCGTTCTCGCCGATGAACAGGCGGTGGTCTATGGCAATCTGGTGTTCCTGATTGTCTTCCAGGATGGGTGTGGTGACCACGTGGCTGTTGTCGCCGTCGATAATCAGGGCTACCTTGCCTTCCATGTCCAGGGGAACGGGGCGGTCGTTGCCCGTCTTGTCGGTGGCGTCCACCCACATCTCGCTGACCTTGTCCTGTTTGGGAATGTAGAGGATCATGTGGTTGAACTGTTGGATGGTGGGCAGGTGCTCAAAACCTTCTTCGGTGAGGTGGATGGCGGCGAGGTAACTCTTGACTCCGATGGCTGCAAGCATTTCCTTGAGCAGGAGCGCCATGTCCTTGCAGTCGCCACGACGCTCCTTGAGCGTCACTTCGGCGGTCTGTGGAATCAGGCTGTGACCGCCGAAGCGGACATCGCGGTAGCGGATGTCGTGGCGCACGAACCGCACGATGGCCTTTACGGCCTCGTCGCCGATCTTGTTGCCCCGGACTTCGAAGGCCTTTTCCCGTACGCTGACGGCCTGCTTGAACTGGTGCTGTATCAGGTTCTGGTAGTCGTCGCCAACGTCTTTCCATTCCTGCTTGCCTGTAAGCATCAGGCCCGAACCGAAATCGCGATAGACGGGCATGTACATTTCCTTGCGGACCACCACGGGATTCTCGATTTTCCATTCCCGACCGCCCTGGATGTTGTTCCGTTCCAGGGTGCCGTATTCTTCGGTGGTAAAGCGGCTGGTGTCGGCGTAGATGCGGAAAATGGACTGTCCCACGGGAATATCCCGGCTGCTCACGTAATCGGTGTAGGGAATCATGCCCTTGGTCTCGATGGCGGTTCGGCTGAACTGCAGGTATATAAAGTCGCCGGGAGCCAGTTCCTGCAAGGGGAAATGTGCCGTCTGGGATTCGTTTCCGCCGCCGATTTCTGTGGCGTAGGTAATGTAGGCTCCGGAGAGGCTCGCCTTCTGCTTCAAGGTCCAGGTGGAGTCATAGACTTCAAGGGCGTTCAGGTAAATACGGTCGTAACCCGGCAAAAAGTCGAAGGTGAATTCCCTGTAGATGGCGGCCCCGCGAATGTCCAGGATTTCCATGAGCATCTCTTCGCTCCGGACCCAGGGTTCGTTCTTTTCGGCTTTGAGCAGTTCCTTGCTGTAATGGACTACGGCGGGGAAGTCCCCTTCTACGGCAGCCTTCTTTGCGGTGGACGAGAGCAGGCTTTTCAGGTCGTCGGTGCGTTTTTCGATGGGGGTGATGGGCTTTTGCAAAGTGCGGTTGTCCGCCTTGCCCAAAAACGCCTTGGTGGCGCTGAGGAAACTCTTGGCGTCTTCGTTGTCGGGCTTCAGGGAAAGCGCCTTAGTCAAGGCCTTTTCCGCTTCTCGGTAGTTGCGGGAATAGAAAAGGATTTTCCCGTGCATGGTCCAAATCTTGTAGTCGTTCTGCGCCTTGGCGAGGGTCTCTTCGCTGATGGCACGGGCTTCTTCGTAGCGGCCCAGGAACATCAGGGCATCCATCAGGGTTTCGCCCAGTTCCTTGCTCATGCCGAATCTTCCCCGTACCCCGTACAGAATATCCACCGCTTCGGCGTACTGGTCAAGCCCCATGTAGGTCTTGGCGAGGTAAACGCCCAGGCGGCTGCTGGGCTGGGTGTCGTAGAGCCTCTGCACCACGATCAGGGACTGGTGACGCTGGCCAAGGCCCCACAGGGCGTCACTCAGGTTGATGACGTATTCCGGGTTGTTGGGGGTGTACTGCAGGGCCCCTTCGGCACATTCGCGGGCACGACCGTAGTCGAATACCGCCTCGTACATTTCGCCCAGAATGGATAGAAGCTTGCCGTTCTTGCGGACCAGCTCCATCTCGCTTTCGAAGTGGCTGATGCCAGGACCATAGAGTTCCTTGAGCTGATAGACGAACCCGCAGTTGATCAGGTACAGGGGTTCTTCCGGGTCCATCTTGTTGGCCCGTTCGAAGTAGCTGAGGGCTACCAGGGGCTGGTCTTCCAGCAACCGTAGAATTCCCACCTGGCTCATGACGGCGGCGTTGAACTTGGCCTGCTTCTTGGCGGATTCGGCATCGCTGGCCTGTTCGGGCTTGGCTCCCACGGTTACGCCTTCGATGGCGTTGTCCATGACCTTGCCGTATTTCTTCTTATTGATCCCTTGGGTCCAGGCTACGGCCAAAATGCCGCGGCCGTCTTCGTAGAAGAACCGGCCCTTGTAACTGAAGTCAAAGCGGTTTACCGTATGGGTGAGGGTGAACTCCTGGGCGTAGCGGTCGCCAACCTTGACCCGCCTGCTTTCTAGGCTGGGCTCGTTCGGGTCCACGCCAAGCCGCACCAGCAGCACCTTGAAAAGGTCCTGGGAGGAAACCTCTTCGGCGGGCACAATGGCTCCGTAGATAAAGAAGGAAACGTCTTCGTCCTTGTTGGTGAGTACCAGGTCCGGGTCGTTGTTCTGCTTGGAAATGCCGTTCCAGAAATGCCAGAGGGTGTCCTTTACCGCCCAGCGGTAGCCCAGGGCTTCGGAGGTGTAGTCCTGCAGGTGCTCCGGCGAAAGCTCCGGGCCTTCTTCCCGCTGGATTTCTTTCAGTTCGAAACTGGCGAAAAATTCCCGCCATTCCTCTTTCAGGCCGCCTGCTGGGGGCAAGTTGTCCGAAGCCGATAGGGTGAGGGTGTAGATGCGGTTCCCGCTTCCCGTGACAAGGCCTACCGCCTCGTAGGGAGTGTCATAACGCTTGCCTACGATGTCGAAGAAGGCTCCCGTGGCGCCAAAGGCCTCTTCGGGGTAGGTTTCGGCCAGAGTCGCCTTCTTGCCGCTGGACTCGAAACTCTGCATCTCGATGCGGGCCCGGTCCATGAGGTTCATGGGTTCGCCTTCGGCAAGGGTCACTTCCCGGAGTACCGCCCTCCGGCCGGTGCGGGCGTTGTAGAATTCGTAGGGGGCCCCGTCTTCGCCGCCGATCATGGACCAGTCGCCACCCGGGTTCTTAAAGCTGTAGCCCTTGGAATTAAGGGTGGTGGCACTGGCGGGTCTGCGTTCTGAGCCCTGGTTTACATTAGTTGCAGTTGTCGTGGGTGATTCATCGTAGCTATAGTAGTCTTGTGCCGCAGTGGCGGGGGAGTCGCTTTTGGATTCCGGATTGGTCAATGGTTCGCCGTTTCCGGCGCAAGACATAATAAAGAATAGTGTAAATAGGCTTGCTCCCAGCTGCGGGAGGCGGCCACGAAAAACGGTTGTACGGACAAATCTTTTGAACACGGAGTTGATCATGAGAGCAAAGATACAAAAACGATTTGCACCCGCCCTGAATAATTATATATTACCCCAAGAAGAAAGTGAGGTCTACCTAATGCCAAATCCAAATTTCGTTAACAAAATCAAGTTCCAACAAGAGCCTGGAGCATCAGCGATGGTTATGCCGTCAAACGATATGCTTATGTATTTGGAAATGCGCATTAAAAATACGCTACGGCTCTAACCTTGGTTCACGAGCTGGGTCATGCTATTATGGATGCTCCGACATCGGGCCTTCATTGTCTGAAAACATGGGTCGAGGAACCTTTGGCTAACATGATTGCCCTCTGTTACCTAGCTTCTATCGGCCCGTCAAGGACCAATGAAAATTCCCGGATGGACTTTGTCACGGATTTCGTACAAAGTCAGCCGGAGAATTATGCGCTGGGTTTGAATCTGTTCCGTGCCAGTCGGCTATTTGACTGGGAGGCATGGAAAAATGCCAAGTGGCTTCTGTGCTTCAAGATTGACGCCCTCTTGGACTGGATGGAATATGTCAAGGGGAACTTGGCCAATGTTGATGATCGGCGTCTCAAGGATTTGTTCCGCGAGATTGTCCGCCAGCCGATAGAGTTTAACCAGACTCTATTGCAGCAGGCGGAAAAGCTTTATGAGAAATAAAAAGTAACCTCTTATTTCACAACTGTGATTACGTCAACCACGAAAATCATAGGTGGCGTGTCCGGTGCCATAATCTCTTCATTAGGGGTTGCGAGCTTTGAGGCGTCCTCGTAATTGAGAAAGTATTTTCCTGCGTCGCAAGAATATTGTTCGTATTCGGGCAAGATCTTGATATTGACGCTGTAGAATTTATCGATTCCAGAGATGTCGAAGCCGAAATCCTTTTCTACGATGGTGCCCAACTTGGGGGATTTGTCCAGAATTTTTTGCAGGGGTTCCCTGCGGGGCGATGCGTAAAAGATGATATGGCCACCGACCGGGTATTCCATCATGATTGCGTATGCTGGGTTGTTGCTTGGTTTAGCCATGTCTATAATATAGATTTTTCCCGAAATCTGCGGTAGGGGCAACCGCACCTGCCGGTCGGGGAGGGGCAAATTATGGCTTTTTTTTATTCCAGAACTACACAAAAACCGCCCATTTTTGTATCTTTGAACCAGCAAACGCACCACTCCTGCTCAAAAGGGGAGTGAAGCATTTTCAACAACAAACAAAAAAGGATCCAATAATGGCTCTTAAACTCGGTATCAATGGTTTCGGCCGCATCGGCCGTATGGTGTTCCGCGCTGCTGTGGAAAACTTCTCCAAGGACATTCAGGTTGTCGGTATCAACGACCTCCTCGACGTTGACTATCTCGCTTACATGCTGAAGTACGACTCCGTGCACGGCGCTTTCAAGCACGACGTGTCTTTCGAAGGCAACTTCCTCATCGTCGATGGCAACAAGATTCAGGTGTTCGCCGAAAAGGATCCCTCCAACATCACTTGGGGTGCCCTCGGTGTTGACGTTGTCGTGGAATCCACTGGCTTCTTCCTGACCGACGAACTCGCCCGCGCCCACATCAAGGCCGGTGCCAAGAAGGTCATCATGTCCGCTCCTTCCAAGGACGCTACCCCGATGTTCGTTTATGGTGTGAACCACCAGACCTACGCCGGCCAGGACATCATCTCCAACGCTTCCTGCACCACCAACTGCCTTGCTCCTATGTCCAAGGTCCTGAACGACAAGTTCGGCATCAAGCGCGGCCTCATGACCACCGTTCACGCTGCAACTGCTACTCAGAAGACTGTTGACGGTCCTTCCAAGAAGGACTGGCGCGGTGGCCGTGGCATCCTCGAAAACATCATTCCTTCCTCCACTGGTGCAGCCAAGGCCGTGGGCAAGGTTCTCCCGCAGCTCAACGGTAAGCTCACCGGTATGAGCCTCCGCGTTCCGACCTCCGACGTTTCCTTCGTTGACCTCACTGCCGAACTCGAAAAGCCGGCTACCTACGAAGAAATCTGCAAGGCCATGAAGGAAGCTTCTGAAGGCGAACTCAAGGGCATCCTCGGTTACACCGACGAAGCTCTCGTTTCTACCGACTTCCGCAACGACGCTCGCACTTCCATCTTCGACGTCAAGGCTGGCATCCAGCTCGACCCGACCTTCGTGAAGGTTTGCGCCTGGTACGATAACGAATGGGGCTACAGCAACAAGGTTTGCGAAATGGCCCGCGTCATCACCAAGTAAGATTTCTACATGGCGCTAGTAGTGCGGACGCAATAATCAGATATCCGCACTTCCGCTAAAGAATCTTTCAGATTCCCTGCCGGTAACCCCGGCGGGGAGTTTTTGTTTTTAGGGGCTAGGATCTAGGGGTTAGGATCTAGGGGTTAGGATCTAGGGGTTAGGATCTAGGGGGGTAGGATTTAGGGGGGTAGGAAAGACGGTCTCAAGAGGTGTCATCCTCGCGGAGGCGAGGATCCGCTTGAAGAGTTCGTGCCCAGGCTTTACTTGGCCGTTGTGGCTGCCGCTTGAGTGTCCTTGCCGGCGGTGGTTGTGTCTTTGGACTGTGTGGCCGTCGTATCTGCGGGTTGTGGCGTGCTCAACGTATCAATCTTTCGCTTGACGCTGGGAAGCATCTTCTGCAAGTCGACAAAATCAACCCTTCGCTCTTCGGAAAGAGAGCGGATGGGTGCTTGGTATGCAGAATCTGCAACTCCGATGGTGTCTATATTCCATAAATCGAACCAGGAGAGGAAAAGTGCGGCCCATTCCTTCGCCCAAATTTTTTTTGCCTCACGGTTAGAAAACCATCTTTCCGGGACGAATACGTAAGACGAATCTCCAGAAACAATGAAGTGTGGCTTTCCACCGGCAAGGGTGTTGAAAATTTTTGCAGCGCGTTTGGTGGCTGCGGTTCCCGTTATAAGCAATACGGTGTCTGCATTCCGTTTTTTGAACCAAGGAATAACAGTACGGGCTTCTTCTAGAGTCGATGGATCGTTGTGTCGCGCAAGAAATACAGAATTGCTATCGAAATCCCCTTGTTTCATGAAGTCTTCAACATAAAAGTCTGCATTATTCCTGTCCTTGAAAACCCGCCTTCCCAGAATTAAAACGGAATCGACCTTGCCTTCGCGCATTAATTTTGCAACATAGTTCGTTCGTTCCATATCGGGGCCTTGTCCGTCTAAGACAGCTACCCATTTTACATGGGTGAAGTGGTCTATCTGTTCAAGCCAAAAACCGCTGGTCGTAATGATTAGGTAAAAAGCCAGCAGGACTATAAAGAACAGGGTTGTAGTGATCCAGTATATTTTTCTAGATGCTTTCTTGATTCGCTTGTCTTTTTTCAATAGCATGTTGAATTCCTTGGCGCAGATCTACCACTTGTACAATATAGCCGTTTCACCGTCGTCGTAATAGCGTTCCCGCTTGCCGTACGCCTGGAATCCGTGTTTTTCGTAAAGGGCTCTTGCTTTTGAATTTCCTTCGCGGACTTCCAGAAAGCAGTGGTCGCCTTTATCTCGATTCAGTTTGCCCAGACCATAGTGCAAGAAAGCCGATGCGATTCCTTTTCGCTGAAAATCTGAAGCTACGGCGATGGTCAAAAGCTCTGAGTCGGATTCCATCAGGTGGAATATGGCATAACCGGCGAAAGCTCCGTTCTCTTCGTCCACCAGACAGAGGGCGTAGTTTGCGCGAAGTTCGGAGAGAAATTGTTTCTCGTTCCAGTTTTGGAAGGCGAGGGCCGACTGCAGGGCTAAAACATGGGGGAGGTCTGCTTCGGTCATGGGGCGTATTGGCATGGTAAACCCCGTTAAAGCTTAGTGCCCCTTCTCGAAATAGGAAGGCTGGATGTAGTTGGCTTCTTGAATCAGGGACGGTTGATGTTTCTCGAAAAGCTTGGCCCAGAGGCTTAGGGGATTGCCCTCGTCGAGAAAGGTTTTCACGTTATTTGCGGAGAAAAAAGCGCCTAGGCTTGCATCGTCTTGGGCAGGCTTGTCCAGGACGGCGCAGGTCGCACTCCCTTTCTTGAGTTTTGCGATGACATCTTCCGTTGAATCGAAGAATTCCTGGCCGTTGAGGCGCAGGTACCAGTAATCTTTACGAGCCTTTACCACGACGGCTGTGTCGGGGGTCTCGGAAAAGCATTCCAAAGCCTCTAGCGTTGATACTCCATAGAGTTTGCGGGCTCCGCTGAAGCAGATTCCCTGGCAAAAGGCCACGCCGGTCCTGAGACCACTAAAGGAGCCCGGTCCGAGAGTCACCATGACCCGGCCGATATCCTGGAGCGTGACGCTGCTTTGCTCCAGCAGGTTGTCCAGGCTCTTGCTGAGGGTTTCGCCCCGGGCTTCGGGATCAACGATTTCTTTGTAGAATGTGCTTCCTTGCCCTTCGCTGGTTACGCCCGCGATGGCTATGGAAATTCCCTTTCGGGAGGTGTCTACAAAGAGGTCAAAGGACATGGGGGTGTGATGTGTGTAATGTGGGATGTGGAATGTGGAATGTGAGGTGTGTAATGGGGAAAGATCAGTCTCGCGCCTCGAACCTCACCACTCACAACTCATAACTCATAACTCATAACTCA
>Ga0129307_1001222_pt1 | contig 29505 bp, 17 predicted proteins | sample P1105metagenome_FD_94437 | JGI IMG/M metagenome (GOLD analysis project Ga0129307, IMG submission 94437) | Capybara group fecal microbial communities from Wisconsin, USA - P1105 metagenome | ecosystem: Host-associated > Mammals > Digestive system > Large intestine > Fecal | place: USA: Wisconsin...
GATGCGCTCCCCTCCCGCGCCGTTTTTGCCGTCAGCCGCGACCGCAAAAACGCCTTGAACTCCTGGCGCATAAGCCTTTCGCACCTCACCACCGAAAAAGAAATCGACGAATTCATGGCCGCATTCGACTGCTGCTACAAGGAACTTTGCGAGTAACCGCAAAAGGTAATGAAAATGGCACGAGAACTTTCATTTGTCCAAAGCGTAGAACGGAGCATTTCGAAAACATACCGCGAAAGGCTCTGGACACCGTTCATTACCGCCATCAAGAACTACAAGCTCATCGAAGAAGGCGACAAAATCGCCGTCTGCATTTCCGGCGGCAAGGATTCCATGCTCATGGCGAAGCTCATCCAGATGCTCCACCGCCATAGCGACGTGAAATTCGACGTGGAATACCTGGTGATGGACCCCGGCTACAACGAAATCAACCGCCAGAAAATCGAAAGCAACGCGAAGCTCCTGGAAATTCCCATCACCGTTTTCGAGACGAACATTTTCGACGTGGCAAACAACACCGAACGTTCCCCCTGCTACGTTTGCGCCAAGATGCGCCGCGGCCACCTCTACCACAAGGCAAAAGACCTAGGCTGCAACAAGATTGCGCTGGGTCACCACCTCTCCGACGTCATCGAGACCACCGTCATGGCGATGTTCTACGGCTCGCAACTGCAGGGCATGATGCCCAAACTCCACAGCCTGAATTTCGGCGGCATGGAACTCATCCGCCCCATGTATTGCATCAACGAGCAAGACATTATCAACTGGAAAAATTACAACGGGCTGCAGTTTATCCAGTGCGCCTGCCGCTTTACCGAAAGCTGCACCGTCTGCGACAACGGCGGTGGCGGCAGCAAACGCCAAGAAATCAAGGCGCTCATCAAGCGCCTCAAACGCGAAAACCCGAACATCGAAAAGAGCATCTTCAACAGCCTGCACTCCGTCTGCATCGAGACATTCCCCGGATTCAAGGCCGGCGGTGAACTGCATTCGTTCTTGGAAGACTACGAAGAACGTCAACCGCAAAAAGGATAGAACATCGCGACAAGCTACTTGTTCTTTATTGAAGACGAATCATCAAACATCGATGGTTGCGGAAGCTCCCCGTAAAAGGAAATCGGGAACGTAAAGGTTCCACCCTTCTGCGATTTAGGGAACCCCCAACGACCTAATACCTATTCCTTAAGCAGTTCCGGATGTTTTTCGGCGATGCGGCGGGCAAGATACACAAACGGAGTGTCCATGAGCGACGTCACGATGAAAATGCCGTAACCGAAAATCAAAATCTCACCGATGGTATTCCACGGAAAAACGCCCGCAAACGCAAGCAGGTTGAACACGACCACGTTAATCAGCTGGCTCACCAGCGTAGAGCCGTTATTGCGCAGCCACAAGTAGCCTTTCTTGTCACCGAACTTCTTTTCGGACCATTTCCAGACAGCATGGTAAGCCCACACATCGTACATTTCGCAGACCGCGTATGCAAACAAACTCGCAAGCATCACACGCGGCGTATTCGAGAAAACGGTGCGGATGGGTTCCGCCATCGTATCGCCCTCAGCCGGGATGTACAGGAACCAACTCTGCGAAATCAAAATGAACGTGACGTTCGCAAGGATGCCGATTTTGACGCAGCGGCTAGCCTCTTTTTTGCCAAAAACTTCGCTCATGATATCAGTCGCCAAAAACGACGAAGCGAAGATGACGTTGCCAAGTGTGGTGTCGAGTCCAAATGCGTGAACGAGAATGAGTACTTCGATGTTAGCGGCAATCGTGCAAATGACCGTCCAGGCGAAAATGCCCTGCTTACCGAAGAAGCGGAAGAAAGCGACGAGGCCTCCAAAGAACACGAAGATGGAGGCGATGAGGATAAGTTCGTTTTGCATAGAGGTTTTGAGGTCGGCTCTTCGAGCCTTTGAGGTATGAGGTTTGAGTTTATAGGTTGGTGAGCATCGTCATTGCACGTCATTCTTGCGAATACGGGAATCTATGAAGTTTAAGAATCATGGATTCCCTCAGCTTCGCTTCGAGAATAACGAATGTAGAATGTCATCCTGGAGCTAGGCGAAGCCGACGCGATAGGATCCACTACATTTTATGGACCCTATCCGTCCTCTTTCGTTACACTTCAGAGTCCTTCCAGGGTGACAAGTTATTGCTATTTTCGGCGGTCAATTGCGGCAAAGAGGCGGGTCTTGGCGATGGCTTCGAATTCCGTACCCGGCTTGCCGTAATTCGCGAACGGGTAAAGCGAAATGCCGCCACGCGGCATAAAGATGCCCTCGACTTCGATGTACTTCGGGTCCAAAAGCTTCACCAAGTCCTTCATGATGATGTTCACGCAGTCTTCGTGGAAATCGCCGTGATTGCGGAACGAGAACATGTAAAGCTTGAGCGACTTGGATTCCACCAAATACTGGTCGGGAATGTAGTTTATCTTGATCTCGGCGAAGTCCGGTTGGCCCGTTTTAGGGCAGAGGCTCGTGAATTCCGGGCAGTTGAAAGTGACCATGTAATCGTTACCCGGATGCTTGTTCGGGAACTTTTCGAGCACTTCGGGGCTGTAGGTCGTCTTGTACTGGGTTTTGTTGTTGCCAAGCAACGTAACGCCTTCGAGTTCAGCTTCTGAACGCATTTTGTCTCCTAGTTTTGTTTTATAGGCCCACAGGTAATCTGCTGCCTAAGGTCAGGATGGTTTTCGAACTGACCGATTTTGAAGGTAAAGATAGTAAAATTCAGCTTATTTCGCTCTATCTTTATTTTTCAATCGTTTCGATTTGCTTCGAAAGTTCGCTTGCAAGTTGGGAATCTTCGTTATAAATGGCGTTAATTCGTTTGCAACTGAGTTCAAGCAAATTACGGGCTTCGATAGAATCGCCTTGCTTGCGGACCTTTTCGTCATGCTGCTTGAACGCATCCGAATCGTGCTGCTCAATGTAATCCAGCACAACTTAACGCAGATATTGCCAAGCCTTCAACAAATTCTTAGTTCTTTAAGCAGCGAACCGAAAGCGCGAAAGATTTAGGATCTACTATATATTCTGCAGAATCTTTATCGTAGAACACAGTCACATGAGGTGCGCGCATGTCATCGGAATATGTAGCAGTCCAAAAATTTCCATACTTGCCGCGGTCAAAAGATAAAAGATCTAGACTCGTTGTTTTTGTGAATCCTGCCGGCAATGCCCCAAAACCGAATTCATCTATTCCACGGTTTTCAATCCATTCATCATTCACAGCCTTTAGTTTTTTTCCAGCAATTTGTTTTCCGCCCACAGCGTCAAAAAGCTTGTCCCATTCCGCTGTATCCGGGAGATGCCAGCCCTTCGGGCAGACGTTTGCAGCTTCATCCCATGTGTAAAGGCGACCAAACTTTCTACAATTTTCTTCGGCACCATCATAGCAGAAGCTTTTTGGAGCATCTCCCATAGCCACAGGAATTTCATAATTCAAATTCTCGGCCATCCACACTTGATTGCCAATTTTGACAATGTTGTAAATTTGGCCATCACGAGAATCTTTCAATACAGTTTCATCTTCATCGCTGCTTGTCGCACTGTTACCACAAGCAGTTAAAAAGGTGAACGCAACCGCAGTAACCGCGATAAGAAATTTTTGTTTCATATAAAACCCCTCAATTTTCCATGGTCTCGATTTGTTTCGAGAGTTCACTTGCTAGCTGAGAATCTTCGTTATAAATGGCGTTAATTCGTTTGCAACTGAGTTCGAGTAAATTGCGTGCTTCGATGGAATCGCTTTGTTTGCGGAGTTCGCGCAACGCCTTGTCGATTCGCTTGACGTCGTTCTGGTCGGGGTAGCCCTTCATGAACGTGTAGAAAAGCTGAATTTGTGTGTTATACTCGCTGTCGGATTCGCAGGCGAGCAAGAACGGGATGACTCGTACATTGAGGAGCTTCGAGAGGTCGCCCATGAACGTGTTGAGCGTGAGTCCTTTCGGGAAAAGTTCTTCGGAATCCTTCTGGATTTCTTCGGTATCGACGAAATCGCCTTCTTCGAACTGCGAAAGCATTTCGTTCAGCATATCCATTTCACTGCGTTTCGCTTGTTCGCGATACTTCGCCTGATAATAGATGGGGAGCGTCGTGAGGCAATAGTGCGCCTGATTCGCACCGATGAATTCGCCGATGTAATAGATGTCGGCATCTTCCTTGAGAATGTCTTCTTCGTTGCTGAAATTTCCGATGCGTGCCGGGATGGGAATGACTTCCATGCTAGAAAGTTCATGGAGGCGTTCGCGCATGGCATCGACATCGACGTTTTCAGGGAGTTCCACGCCGTTTTCTTCCATCGTCTTGAGGAAGTTATTGAATTTCGCATCGACGACGCGGTCTCTTTCACGTTTGCTGGGCCTGTCATTGAACTGTCGAAAATCACCTTCCAACGTCAAAAGGCCGTTTTTGATCATGTCGTCAAACGGCGTTTCTGCAGGTTCGGCATCCGGGGTAGGCAAAATGCGTGCGTAAGCAATCATTCTGCCACATAACTGTTCGTCATTTCCTTTTTTCTGTTCAATTCCAAGCATGGTTTAAAATTAACAAATTCTAACGGACTTGGACCAATTTTTGTTTATGATATCCTTGCGATGCGGTTCTTACGATGTAAATTCCGGGAGCAAGTCCATTCAACGAGGCAGAACCCTTTGCATAGCGAACGAGTTTCCCGTTTGTATCGTAGATGCGGGTTTCACCGACTGCCGTGCCGAAACGAGAAATGTTTGGTAAAAGCGTTGCGATGGTGTCTTTTTCGACCTTCTTTTCGATAAGTTCTATTTGGTCAAGGTTGGGGCCGTCGTTTCCGTCAACCGTGGCAAACGTGATGTAGCCTGTTCCCTTGGGGAGCGTGATGGTCGTGGTGTCCGTTGCCCAAGTGGTCCACTTGTCCGTTGCATCGTACATGCGCGTTTCGGCGCCTTTGCAGCCGTCAATTCCGGCGGTGCATTTTCCGGGAGCAGCAATGGCGAGGCCGCGGGCTTTTCCGCTTCCGTTCGCATACGTCATGACCATCGTGTATTCGCCGGGGAATTCCGCATAGACGGGGACTTGAACCGTCGAATGTCCCGTGCCGAAGTTGATGTAACCTGTGCCTGCAAACCCTGCGTTCGTGCTTTCGATAATCGCGTTATCGACGATGCCGGATTCCGCTTGGAATTTCGTCGTTCCTTTGGCATCAAAGGTTGCACCGATATCGATGTCCTTGGTCATCGTGGTTTTCCAAGTGTTGGTTGTGCCAGCAGTCACAGCATCCTTGCCAGTCCAGCCAGCGAATTTCCAGCCTGCGGCAGGTTCTGCAGTAATGGTGATGGCGGTTCCTTCTGCAATTTTTTCGCGATTCGGAGAGATGGTAACGGTTCCGCCGATAGATTGCGAGAGCGTCACTTTGTAGTATGTCACGTTCGCTTCGAGGACCGTGATTTCGTTCGAAGTTGCGCCGAGTCCGCCCATGGAATTTGCGGCACGGACAGTCACTTTTGAACCAGCGACGATGTTCCCCACGTCAATGGAATTCGAGGTAGTATTGCTGTGGTATTTGCCGTTCACAAAGACGGCCCAGCAGATAGCGTTTTCGTCATCGTCCCAAATGATGTTCGCGCCTTCTTGTGAAATTTTCGGAGCCGATACTTGAACAGTTAATTTATTCGGTTCCCAATTATCCGTACCGCCCAACACATTCTTTAACGTGTATTTGGCAGCATCGTTTGCATCCCAAACCGTCTTGAGAGTCGCGACAGAACCGTCCTTGCTCCCGTCAAAGTAGGTGCGGCGGCGGCTCGTGTTGACGGGGTTTCCGTTTCCGTCCTTGCTGTTGTATTCGCCATAGACGACAGGAGCGGAATTCATGTTCTTATACCAGCCTTCGGCGGCGGGCTGCGCAACCATCTTGGTGTTTAAAAATACAACTTTGGCATGCCCCCAGGAACGCCCCAAGTAAAACGTTCCATTAAAACTGTTGTTCGAAACTGCAATGGTCGTGTTGTTAAAGACGTAACCCCAATCGCCAGGATTTTGCGAAGCGGTGATGTAGCCGCCGTTTCGCGTCATCACGAGCTTGGTGCCTTCAAAGAAGATGTCGCCTCCACCGCAGATAAAGTCCACCGTTCCGTCAATTTCGCCGCCTTCCCAGTACGCACGGCCTTTTTTAGTGTAATAAGTGTCTTGGCCGCTCAGCAAACGGACGTTCTTGTAAATGAACTTGTCCCCTTCATTTTGTTGCAATGCCACTTGGCGGGCCGCACTTGATGTACTGTAGGTGCTCTTGTTCTTGAGCGTGATGTCCTGCATGTACATGTCGTTATTCTTCGGAAAGTACAGCGTTGCCGTGGTGCTGATGCCTTCGGTATCGGTCGTATTCGAAATGGTCGTGTTTTCGAGGGACTGCCCGATGATGGAAACATGCGACGGGCTGAACGTCGTCTTTCCGTGTTCGTCGCCAGTGAGCCTTGTCAAATCGTATTCGCCGTTCGGGAGGAATATGATGAAGCGTTTAGATTCGCTTGCCCCGGAAGCAGAGGCCTTGGCGATAGCGGCCTTAAAGTCGCCATCGACTCCGACGACAAAGTCAAAGCCGTGCTTTGCGATAGCGAAAGCATTCGTCGCGACGGCGAACGTCGCACACAAAAATACAGATACTTTACCTTTCAACATAAAACCTCTCAATAGATTCCCGCCGGAGCCTGTCCTCACGAAGGTGAGGGCGGGAATGACGATGTTACTGTCAAGTCCGTCTCGGTGGCAAGAATGACGATGTTGCAGTCATATCCGTCTCGATGGCGGGAATGACAATACCGTTGTCACCCTGGAACCGTAGGGATAGGGTCCATGTTTTTTTGATGGATTCTATCGCTTCGCTCCAGAATGACAGAATTGATACTATCTCGCCACTCCATTGACTCTAAACATTTTCCCGTTTTCTCTCATAAAATAAACTCCCGCGCTTTTACCATTATTCCTAAAATTAACAAAGTAACGATCCGGCGAAACTTTCGTTGCACGTTGCGGATCAAGCTTGCCGATAACCGTCCTGTCCGTATCGCCAATATCGACGTCGCCCACATACAGCCCAGCATCCAGCCAGCCGATGTAATCGATGTTCGCCATGCCGTCTTTCGAAAGACTCGTGAACTTGAGTTCGCTGTAGCCTTGGGGCAGTTCCAATTCCAGCATGGCCGTTTTCCATTCCGTCCAGCTGCCAGTTGATTCCATGCTGCCGTCCGCAAGGAGCGTCTTGTCGCCCGCAGTCACGCTGAAGCCGCGAGCAGAGCCGCCGCCGTTCGCAAAATTTACGTACAACTTATACTTCCCCGCTTTTTCCGCCGTGATGCCGTATGTCACAAAGCTTCCGGTTGAATTGTCAACGTTCGCGTAGCCTTCGCCGATATACCCCATATTCGTCGTTTCCTTGACTCCCTTGATATCAATAAAATCTACACCGTCGATGAACGCTTTGCAAGTATCGCTCCCGCACATAGCAGGTGGCGGAGGAGGCGGAACGTAATTGTCGTCCATTTTGGCGAGTGCTTCGAGGTATGCGTTTTCAGTGCTTAAAATTGCAGAGCCGTAGTCGCCTGCCCACTGGTAGCCCTTGCGGCGTTCTTCGCTGATTTTCATGAAGTCTTGCGTCTTGGTGCTAGCTCCTTCGCGGTCGCAAAAGAAGTAGTTGTCGTTGTTGACTTCGTAAAAGCGGAACCACAACGAAGAACCCGCCTTGTCAACGACACCTGCGGTCTTGCTAAACGCCTTGTCTTTTAGTTTGTTCTTTTTGTACCATGCAATCGCCCCCTTGACCGCCTTTTGAATCGCTTCATTTTGGTCCGGCCAGTTCATCAAGAACCACACCACGCCCATGGATTCATTGCCGGACTTGCTAGGCAGTTCATAAGCTCTCGCTCCGACGGGTGCGAGGCTGTTGGTGTCGTGCTGGGCACACCAAACGGTAGGCTTCCCGTCATTCACGATTTGGGCCTTGAGCAAGTAGTCGATGGCTTTGTCCAGTGCAGACTTCACCTTGCTGCGGCTCGCATCGTCGATAATGTCCGAGTCAAAAGGCGATGTGGAATTCGCGATGTCCATCATCGTGACCATGGCGCGGATCATGGCGTTGTCGTTCAGCGTAATTTGGTCAGAATAGTTGCCACGCTTGGGCCACACTTGCGGAAGCCCGCCCTTGGAACGCTGCATCGTCAAAAGGAAGTTAACAGCCCTGTTGAAACTTGTCTTGAAAGCGGCCTTGTAAGATGCGTTCGTCGTCGCTTTGTAACGCACGGCGAGGAGTCGCATTTCTTGGATAGTCGCATTGTTGTCGATAGTGCCGAGGTCGCCGCCGCCTTTCGCTTGCCATTCGGATTTTTGCCCGCCGTTATAAGCACCTTTGTACTTATCGGCCATGGCCTTGTAAAAACCGCCGTTTGCAATTTGCCACGTGGTCAAATTGTAGGCATATTGGTCAACATCCATGCCAGACGCCGCCGAAGTCAACTCTGAATAGCCGCGGTAACTGTTGATTTTCGAAACCGCCGTCGCCGGGGGCGCATAAGTTGCAGCAAAAGAATAGCACGCGACCGGCAAAATCGCAAGAAACAGCTTGTAATGACCAAACCAAAAACTCTTCATTCTAACCCTTTTGAAGATTTAACCCACACCACATTATAATCTACATTAAAATAGACGATTTTTTGTTAAGAATTTCTTTTAAGTGTTGTCTATAGACTATAGACATCGCATTATTTTTATTCTCTATTCAATTTTTTGGCAATGTGAACGAGTAAACGGCCTAAAACGCCCCTTTAAAGCGAAAATGCGAAACAATTTTACATACTAAAAGCACCTTTGCCCGCATTTAGTATGTAAACGGGGCAATCGTTTTTTACCCCTTACATACTAAATGATGTTTTGGGGGCACTTAGTATGTAATTTTGACGTTAAAAAGACGCTTTTTGAGGTTTTTAGAAGGCCAGAGAGTCTTAAAACGGTATTTTGAGGGGATTTTTTAGATGTTGCGACCCTTTTTTTACATACTAAAACGCCCATTTTCTGTTTTAGTATGTATTCGAACAAATTAGCATTTTCCGTTTTACATACTAAATGCCCATTTGGGTGCATTTAGTATGTAACGCGACAATGCACGCACCAAAAGCGTGCAATTCCGTGAAATTTTGTTCAACAGAGTCTTCGGACGTGAATCCTCAAGATGACGCAGCTCATTTATAATACGCAGCGTATTATATTTTTCTAAAAATTTTTAGAAAAGTACAATTTTCTTTAAAATCTTTCAAAAAACTAATGTTTGTATAATAAAAATTATTGCACAATGCTTAAAATTAGTTTAAATTATAGATATGAAACCAATAACTGAATATCAAGACTACCGAGAATACATGCGCGACTTCTACGAAGAACGCAAACGCAGTTCTTTGTTCTCGTGGCGCGAATTCTCCAAGTTGGCAGGGTTCACCTCGCCCAACTACATCCAGCTCGTATGCGAAGGGAAAAGCCGCCTGAGCAAGACAGGTGTCGAAAAGGTCGCTACGGCTATGGAACTTGCGGGTTCTGACCGCGATTATTTCCTTGCGATGGAGCGTTTTGGAGACGCTAAGAGCGATTCCAAAAAAATCCAGGCATTCAACGAAATGCAGAAAATCGCGAAAGAAAACCGCTTACGCGTCGTCGATGGCGAAGCCTTCAAGTATTTCGAATCGTGGGTGAACCCGGTCATGCGGGAACTCGCCCCGATCAAGCCTGGAGCAAAACCGTTGGAACTGGCACGCAACTGCTATCCGGTCGTGAGCGCGACCGAAGTCCGCCAATCTCTGGACTTCATGGTCCATGCGGATTTTCTGAAAAAGGTCGGCGAAGACACCTACGAACAAACTGAAAAGATTGTGACGGGATCTTCCGAAGCGATTCCTTTGGCGTTGCGTTCCATGAACCGCCAAATGTCGAAGTTTGCGACAGATGCCATTGACGATATTCCGCCAGAAAAGCGCCATATCGCAGGCGTGACGCTCGGCTTGTCCGACGCTACGTACAAATGGCTTGTGCAAAAGCTTGAACTGCTCAGGCAGCAGGTGGTTGCCATTGCTGCCAAAGAAAAAGATTACGATAAAGTTTATCGTTTGAATTTACAACTGTTCCCGCTCACTAAAGGGAAGGAGGCCTAAGATGAGAAAACTGAATAAATTAATCCTGGCTGGTTTAGTAGCCTTTTGTGCTTCTTGTTCAAACGAACAGAGTACCACTGGCGCAACCACCGAACCGAGCACTTCGCCTGTAGCTACTCTGACAAATGAGCAGAAAGCTATTTTGGCAAAGTCGCTCTTCACCTTGATGAATCCGTCGGTAGCTGATTCGTTAAAAAATGTTTTTGATTCTGCATACGCATCTTCTGGCTACGACATAAATAAAATGTATAATGATTACATCAGCCCGTATCCGTGGAGCGTAAGGAACAATCAGGTGTTCCGTCATCCAAGTAAAGACGAACGTAAGGTTTGCGATGTTGTGACTTATACGATGGAAAATGGAATTGTTCGAAATGGCGTGTTCCGCGCAACATCGTATGATGATGAACAATTATGTTCTTTCTCCTCTGTTACTGAACCTCGATGCACCTCCCAGGAAGCTGCGGAAGACTATTTCTATAACCATCCTCACGAAACCATTACTGATACCAAGTTTACTGATGTCGATGGTGTTCCTGTCATGATAAATACGATAGGCTCATTGGAAATGAGAAATGGTTTTTGGGGATATGGCGTTAAATGTATCGAACTCCTTAACCAATTCAAGCAGTCTTGCGATGAGTCGAACGGGCTCTTCTTGGATCTGGGCGACGGGTGCAACCAAGACGATTTGGAATTGGTTTGCGCATCCTTTATTCCAGACGGTCAAACGCCTGATGAAGTTTTGGCCTATTATACCGAATTGTATCAAAGCCAATGTCTTGAAGATTCCATAAACTACGCTCCGTATGATGACGAAAATTACACTCGAGTTTATCCATTCTGGGATCAGACGTATTTGGATAGCCTGAATAGGTTTGACGGAGCAGAAAGAGAATGGGCAAATACTTTGAAACAAACCGTGAATGCTTATAGATGGCAGTTCACGATAATCGACAGTACGGTCAAAGTGGGTCAGAATGGCAAAGTTACTTATCAAGAAAATAAAGATCCTAATTTATACAATGGATGGTCTCTTGGTTATAATACGTTGCCCAACACTCCAGTCGCAGACGCATTCCGCAATGAGGGCATTTACGTGCTACCGGATTCGTTACTGACAACGTTCTTCCCCAAGTTAGCTGAGTATCCCGGCCGATTGGATGAGTTTAGGACGTCTCGTTCTCCGAAAAATTCGATTTACTACCTCATTGTCTTAAAGGACGTAGGCGCTAAGGGACATTTGCTGACTCGTATTGATGAAAATGGAATTTTTGTGACGGATATCGTGAAGAGCGGAAACAGCTGCCCTGAAGATACAACGGTTCACTATCCTATAATGTTGTTGGCAAATTCACCTGATTGGGATGCTTTGAATCGTCCCATTATGAAGAGTACTTATGTGAGCGATAAATGGAATTGCGACAATCCGGAATCTCTTGCAAAAATAGAGCCGTACGGCGAATGGATTATTTCTCGGACGTACTATTTTGAAGATTATGTAAAATTGTTTGGTAAAGACTAACCACCGTTCATCACCTCGAAAAAAACACACGCCATCAGGAGGGGGAGCCTCCCTGACTTCCTAAAATGTCATCTCCGACTTGTTCGGGGATGACATTATTTTTTCTATCTTAGAGGCGTATGAATACTAAAATCTATTACACCCTTACTGATGAGTCGCCGTTCTTGGCAACTCAATCCCTGCTCCCGATTGTATCGGCTTTTGCAAAGACTGCTGATATCGACGTGGAGACGAAGAACATCTCTTTGCCGGGTCGTATTCTCGCCGCTTTTGCGGACACGCTCCCGGCAGGTACAACGTTTGCCGGCAAGCCGGTGACAGATGACCTCGCTTTCTTGGGCAAGCTCACGCTTGAACCGGATGCGAACATCATCAAGCTTCCGAACATTTCTGCCTCGGTGCCGCAGCTCAAGGCCGCTATTGCCGAACTCCAGAAGAACGGCTACGCTTTGCCGGATTATCCGGATGCTCCTGCAACGGACGAAGAAAAAGCAATTCGTGCTCGCTACGACAAGGTGAAGGGCTCTGCTGTGAACCCGGTGCTCCGTCAGGGTAACTCTGACCGTCGTGCTCCTAACGCCGTGAAGAACTATGCACGCAACAATCCGCATAGCAACGGCAACTGGAATGAATCCGTGAAGACTTATGTCGCAAGCATGAATGCGAACGACTTCTACGGTAACGAAAAGTCCATCACGATGGCCGAAGCCGATTCCTTCAAGATTGAATTCGTCGACGAAGCTGGCGCCGTGACGGAACTCCGTGCCGCCAAGCCGCTCCTCAAGGGCGAAATCATTGACGCGACCGTGATGCGCATGGCCGCTCTCGAAAATTTCATCGCTGACGCCATGGCCGAGGCCAAGGCCAAGGGCCTCCTCTTCTCCGTGCACCTCAAGGCCACGATGATGAAGGTCTCTGACCCGGTGCTGTTCGGTGCTTTTGTACGCGTGTTCTTCAAGGATGTGTTCACCAAGTACGCCAACCTCTTCAAGGAACTCGGAATCGATGCGAACAACGGCCTCGGCGATTTGTTCAAGCGCTTGGAAGGCAATGCGAAGGAAGCTGAAGTTCGTGCAGCCATTGACGCTGCTCTTGCTAATGGTCCGGACCTTGCCATGGTCGATTCTACCAAGGGCATTACGAATTTGCATGTGCCGAGCGACGTGATTATCGACGCTTCGATGCCTGCAATGATCCGCAATTCCGGCTGCATGTGGAACAAGGAAGGCAAGCAGCAAGAAGTTGTCGCCTGCATTCCGGACCGCTGCTACGCTGGCATCTACGATGAAACGATTGAATTCTGCAAGCAGAACGGCGCCTTCGACCCGAAGACGATGGGTACTGTGCCGAACGTGGGCCTCATGGCTCAGGGTGCCGAAGAATACGGCAGCCACGACAAGACGTTTGTCGCAAAGGGCAAGGGCGTTATCCGCGCTGTGAACGGCAAGGGCGAAGTGCTCTTGCAGCAGGACGTCGAAGCTGGTGACATCTTCCGTATGTGCCAGGCCAAGGACGCTCCGGTGCGCGACTGGGTCAAGCTCGCTGTTACGCGTGCCCGCCTCAGCAATACTCCGGCTATCTTCTGGCTCGATCCGGAACGTGCTCACGACCGCGAAATCCAGAAGAAGGTCGAAGCCTACTTGCCGGAACATGACCTCAAGGGTCTCGACATCAAGATCATGAGCCCGCGTAAGGCTATTGTCGAAACGATGAAACGCGCCAAGGCTGGCCTCGATACGATCGGCGTTACCGGTAACGTGATGCGTGACTACCTCACGGACCTTTTCCCGATTCTCGAAGTCGGTACTTCTGCAAAGATGCTTTCCATCGTGCCGCTCATGGCTGGCGGTGGCCTCTACGAAACAGGTGCAGGTGGATCCGCTCCGAAGCAGGTGCAACAGTTCCTCGCCGAAAACTACCTCCGCTGGGATTCTCTCGGCGAATACTTCGCGCTCGTGCCTGCATTCGAACAGGTCGCATTGAAGGAAGGTAACAAGAAGGCTAAGGTCTTGGCCGATACGCTCGATGCCGCCAACGGCAAGATTCTCGAATTCAACCGCACTCCGGCCCGTAAGATTGGCGAACTCGACAACCGCGGTTCCCATTTCTACTTGGCTCTCTACTGGGCTCAGGCTCTCGCCGCTCAGAAGGACGATGCTGAACTTGCTGCCAAGTTCGCTCCGGTCGCTGCAGCTCTCTCCGCAAAGGAATCTGAGATTGTCGCAGCCCTCGCTGCCGAACAGGGTAAGCCTGCCGATATCGGTGGTTACTACATCCCGAAGGCAGAACTTCTCAAGAAGTGGATGCGTCCGGTGGAAGCGTTCAACGCCATCATCGACAGCATTTAAATTGTCCCCTAGCGTGTCATCCCGGCCTTGTGCCGGGAACAGCATCGCCATAAAAAAAGTTGCGTCACAAGACGCAACTTTTTTTATTTGTAAGATTCTATTCCTTTATGCATCGTACTGAAAACGCCGCTTTTTTCGACCATCCATTAAACTGGGCAAAAAAGTTGCAATAACCAAGTTCCAATGCGTTTTTAGTATTTTCTTCAGGGCCGTCTGTAGAACACCAAAAAACGGCACGCTCACCCAAATCCATAAAAGAACCATGAGACGATCGATAGCCAGCACCAACTGCGGAAAATCCCGTTGAATTCGTCGGAGTAGGATAAGTAATGTCCCCAACAAAAATTTGAGTACACTCGTTCCATCCCTCTTTGGACATAATTCCAAATGGAGCCATATAGTAGCTCCAGTCCAAAGACGCCTCCTGAATCCTTTCAGACAGCGGTCTCAGCAGAATTGCAAAATCTTCCCTTGTCGGGAGTCGATAGCCTTTAGGACAAACTTTTTCAGCAGCTTCGTATGTATAAAGGCGACCCGCATTTTTGCAAGCTTCGTCAAGGCCATAGTAGCAGAAACTGGATTCAGATGCATAATTCAGATTCTCCGCCATCCACACCTGTTCTCCAATAGTGACCGTCTTATAACGTTTTCCATCGCGTCCATCGACAAACGTTCCATCGCCCGCATCACCAAATTGCATAGGTTCTGCCGATGTAGAAGAGTTACCGTCATTTCCGCAAGCAACAAAAGCTGCTCCCAACAAAAAAACAATCAAAGTAAAGGCTATATATTTTTTCATAGTTTCAACGCTGCGACATTTCAGCCGCCCATAGCCAACATCCAACTATCTATTATTCAAGTAGTCCAGAACTTTGTTCGTGAGGTCGTTTTCTTTTTTCCAGAAGAGTACGGCGCCCGTGGCACGGTCAACAACCATGTCATAGCCTTCCTGCAATGCGATTTCGTTCACAGCCTTGCGGATGAGCTGGATAATCGGAGCGCTCACCTTTTCGTTTTCGGTGATGAGTTCGCCGTTACGGCCATACACGCGGTCGATGAAGGACTTGAGTTCTGTATCCTTCTTGTTGTATTCCGCTTCGAGTTCGCGCTTCTTTTCGTCAGAAAGCATCAGGACCTGCTTATCAAGCTTTTCCTTGATGGCAGCAAGTTCCTTCTGCAGAAGGTTCGCCTGCTGTTCCCATTTTGCCACCTGACGGTCGTATTCTTCTTGCGCCCTTCTGGTGCCCTTATACCCGTCAAAGATAATCTTCGAATCCACGTGGGCAATGCGAAGACCGTCTTCGGCAAAGCTTACACATGCAAAGACTACCGAGAATAAAATTATCAACTTGCGAATCATAGAGCACCTCCCATCAGGCTAGAAAGCCTGACCAATGACAAAGTTGAATTCCATATCGCCCACCTTGGTATATTTCGTACCATTGTAAGCTTCACCCGGATCGAGCGGCCATGCAAAGTCGAAACCGATAATGCCAAGCATCGGCACTACGACGCGGAAGCCGAAACCGATATCCTTCTTGAGGGTCGTCGGATCCCATTCGCTAAGCGGGTTCCTCTTTGGCTTGTCTATACGCTTTTCCGTATCAATGCGTTCGCCGAACACGTTACCGGCATCGAAGAAGAACGGCAACAGGTAGAACGTCTGCGGCACAAGGCCAAGCTGGAGTTCTGCGCCAATGTACTGGTAGCTGCGGCCCAAACGGCTGCTACCGATAGAGCCAGCACCGTAACCACGCATCATACCGTCATAACCAAGCACGCCGCCCATTCTGTACAAAGTGCGGTGTTGCAGTTTATTGCCAAAGATAACGCCATATTCGTTTGTAAGGGCAATCGACAAGCGGTCACGGAACAGCGGGAACCACCACTTGATAGAGAAGTCCGCCTTGATAAATTCAAAGTCGCTGCCAAAGGCGGCGTTCGCCCACTGCACGTCAAGCACGTAGCGGGAGCCCTCGGTCGGGAACTGCGGCAAGTTCTTGTCGTCACGCTGGATGCGGAAGTTGAACGCCGATTCGATACCCGTATAGACCACGTAGCTGTTATCGATGTTCGGGCCCTGGTCGTTCATGAGCCAGCCGTAACCCACTTGTCCGTAGAAGTAGTCATCCGGCCACTTGAGTCGCTTACCCACAAAGATGTTTCCGCCATAACGCATAATGTCGTGGTCGTCGTACTTTTCCATGTTCCACCAAGAGTAGCTGAGGCTTGCACCCAGCGTGATCGGCTTGTCGAGGAACCACGGTTCGGTAAAGCTGATTGTTGCGCTCTTCTTGTCGGCACCGTATTCGAGGTTGAGTGCGGCCTGCTGACCATCGCCCATACAGCAGTTCGGGATCGAGACGCTAGCCGTTCCGACAAAGCCATCGCTTTCGCTGTAGGAGACGCCCAAGCTGAACTGACCCGTACCGGCTTGTTTTTCTTGCACGGCAAAGTCCAAATCCACTTCCTGTTCGCCTACGACCTTGATGTCCGGTACAACCATGTCGAAGTAGTTGAGCTGCATGATGTCGCGGAAGCTACGTTCCAAAGCAGACTGGCGGTAGGTATCGCCCGGATACAGACGCACTTCGCGGCGGATTACCTTTTCGTTCGTCTTGGTGTTCCCGTGGATGTGCACCTTGTGAATCTGGGCGGGCAGGCCTTCGTTCATCCTGTACGCAAGGTTCACGATAGAATCATTCTCGAACGTTCTTTCTTCGTCGAACTGGGCAAAGAGGTAGCCGTCTTCGCGGTAAGCATCCAACAGCGCCTTGCGGGAAGCATCGTAAAGGTACTGGTCAAACACGGCTCCGCTATCCAAGCGGAATTCGTATGCCAGCATCTTGTCGCTCAGGACTTCATTCCCGGTAAAGTGGAGCCCGCCCATGTAATAGCGGCGGCCTTCAGTCACGTCGATATGCACAATGATATCGCTCGAAGTCTTGATATTGTCGTACTTGTACAAAGCAGGAACCAAGTCCTCGATCATATAACGCACGAGAAGCTTGCTTTCATAAGCGGAGCGTTTCTTGATTTTGAGGAGAGAATCAATCTTCGGATTATTCCACTTGCGTTGAGCGACCAATCCAAGCCACTTGTTGCGAGCACTTTCGTAACGGATGATGTCGTTCAAAAGCGTCCAGGCATCTTCTTCTTCCTTGACTTGAGGAGAGCGCCTTGTGACCGGATTCTTGTCACCAGCCTTGCGCATGTTCCTGTAATAGTGGGTCGCTTCCATCGTCGGCATGCCCGCCATCTTGTAAAGCGGGTTCGACGTATCAGCCATGGCCTCGTTCAATTGCGTGTAAAGCGGAGCCAGACGTTCCCCAACCGGCACCATGCGTCCAAGGTAGAACAAGCACGTAGAATCCGGCAAGTACTCCGCATGGTAGTCGTTGAGTTCGGCATCCAGGAAGCCGAAATGACGGAACACGTTCAGCACCGTATCGCGGTCTGCTTCGAAAACGTTTTCCTTGAATTCGCCACCGCCCCACCACTGGTTTTCCTTGGAGAGCATGTGTTCGGTGATTTCTTCAATCGGCACGTGGTCGTTGCCCTTCACGTCAAATCCGCGGACGCGAACCTTGGAGCCTTCGCGAATCACAAAAGTCACCTTGTTCTGGTATTCATCCGTCTCTTCTTCGCGGTAGCCCACTTCGGCAAGCAAAAAACCTTCGGAGCGGTAATGTTCGAGCAAAGCCTGACGAGTACGTTCCAACTGGGCCTTGCTATAGACCTGCCCTGGAATCATGTGAATCTTGAGACGCAAATCGTCCTCGGAAACTTCGTCGCAGCCGTCCAAAATCGCAGTATCCAACGCAGGGAGTTCCTTGATCTTGAAAATCAACTCCACATCGGAACCTTCACCCACATAATCCACCCATGCCGTCACATCGTCAAACAAGCCGGATGCATAAAGAGAATTCACTGAATTTTCAACTTTTTCTGAAAGAACCGAGGGAGAAAAGCTTTGCCCCACACGGATGCCGATACGCCCAAGAACGGAACGATCGTCCATGTGATGAGTGCCTTCGACACGAATCTTGTTAATCTTATTTTCAACCATATACTTGTCGGAAATTTGCGACATGTCCAACAACTGGGCATTCGACATACCGACCAAAGCAAGAGCGAATAAAAGCGAACGGGAACGCAGAATAGACCTACCTATAAAAGCAGTTTATTTAAATTTCTGCCCAAAAATACAAAAAATACACTCCCCTCGCCCACCCGACTTTTTGAAAAACACCCCTATGACAGAAATCGCCCTGCCCACTTTACATTTTCTGCGGGTTTTACGTTTTCCTTGCAAAGAAAAAGAAACAATATGATTTAAAACGCAATGATTTCACTTTATTTATATTTAGAACGAAATTTTTAAACCCATCATTATTGAAGGATATTATGCGCTCTACAGCCTGGAACGACGAAGAAAACAAAGTCCTGCCCGAAATGGCGCTCGACTTTATGCCCGAAGAAAAACTGCGTGAACTGCAATTGCAGCGTTTGCGTGCCACAGTGAAGCTCGCCTACGAAAAGGTTCCGCTGTTCCACGAACGCATGGTCGAAAAGGGCGTCACGCCCGATGACATCAAGACGTTGAAAGACATCGTGAAGATTCCGTTCTCCATGAAGAAGGACTTGCGCGACACGTATCCGTACGGCCTTTTCGCAGTAGATATGAGCGAAGTCGTGCGTCTGCATGCAAGCTCCGGCACTACCGGGAAGCCAATCGTGGTGGGCTACACCAAGGAAGACATGGACGTGTGGGCTCAGGTCGTAAAGCGCGGCCTCCTCGCTTGCGGATTCCGCAGCACGGACATTGTGCAGAACTTCTACGGCTATGGCCTCTTTACGGGCGGCCTTGGCATCCATGGCGGTTTCGAAGCCCTCGGCGCTACAGTCGTGCCGATTAGCGGCGGTAATACCGAACGCCAGGTGATGCTCATGAAGGACTTCGGCGTTACCGCAGTGGGCGGCACCCCGAGTTACTTTGTCCGCATCATCGACGTAGCCGAAAAGATGGGCGTCGATATTTCGAAGTTGAGCGTCAAGCGCGGTATCTTCGGTGCAGAACCGTGGAGCGACGGCATGCGCGACTACATCGAAGAAAAGACCGGCATCAAGGCATACGACATTTACGGACTTTCTGAAATTGTAGGACCGGGCGTCGGTTGCGAATGCGAATGCCGCGACGGCATCCACATCTTCGAAGACCATTTCTACCCCGAAATCGTCGATCCGGAAACTCTCGAACCGCTTCCGGACGGACAAGAAGGCGAACTCGTCATCAGTACGCTCAGCAAGCGCGCCATGCCGATTTTGCGCTACCGCACCCGCGACATCACCGCTATTGAAAATACCAAGTGCAAGTGCGGCCGTACTATCCGCCGTATCCGCCGCATTGGCCGCCGTAGCGACGACATGATCATCATGCGTGGCGTGAACGTGTTCCCGAGCCAGATCGAAACCGCACTCCTCCGTGCCGAAAAGGCTTTGCCGCACTACCAGATTGTGCTCGACACCAAGAACAACATGGATACGCTCGAAGTCAAGGTCGAAGTTTCTCGCGACATGGTGAGCGACTCCATGAGCGATATGGAACAGCTGAACAAGAAGTTCAAGCACTCCATCGAACAGATTCTCGGCATCTCTGTGATCGTCACGCTCTGCGAACCGGATTCCTTGCCGCGTAGCGAAGGCAAGGCGAAGAGAGTGATTGATAACAGGAAGAAGATTTAGCGCCGGAGGCGCTATGGGCTATGAGGTCGCACTACGTGCTTTGAGGTCGCCTTGCGTCGCAAGGCTCTGAGTGAAAGTATGGCGGCAAAGCCGCGATTATTACAAGCTCATACCTCAAAGCAAATGCCGCAAGACATGAGCGACCTCACCCCTCACACCTTTAATAAGGAGAAAACATTATGAAAATCCCTCAAGTATCCGTATTTGTTACGAATCGTCCGGGTCGTCTCCAGGCTGTTTGCCGCTCCCTCGCAGACGCTGGGATTAACCTCTTGTCGCTCACGCTTGCTGATTCCGGCGAGTTCGGGCTTATCCGCCTTATCGTGAACGACTCGGAAAAGGCTGTCGAAGTTCTTGCAAAGTCCGGCCTCAGCGCTACCGTTACTGACGTTGTCGCATGCCCAGTCGAAGACAGAGTGGGCGGCCTCGCCGACCTCTTGGACGTTCTTGGCGACTTGCAGATTGACTACATGTACGCTTACCCGTCTGAATGCAAGACTGCGACGAACATCATGATTCTTCGCTTCAGCGATACCGAAAAGGCTCTCGCCGTCTTGAACGAAAAGAACTTCAAGACGCTCAGCACTCAGGAAATGCTGGGCTAGTCACGAAATCGGCAAGTAACTCTTGAAACGAAAAAGCGAAACGGTTAAACCGTTTCGCTTTTTTATAATTCCTGACAAATGCGAGAATCCTATCGGTCACCTTACGGTTCCCTCCAGGATGACGCGCCCTAACCACTTCCTACTGTCTACTTCCAACTAATCAAAGCTCTATTCCCGTATCGCGTTCGATGACGGTTTCGCAGGCCGCTTTGAAGGTGTCGGGAGTGGCCACAATCGTAAGACTCTGCTTTTTGGTGCGAGTCACTCCCGTATAAAGGATCTGACGGTTCAAAAGCGGATGGCCTTTGCGCGTGGGCAAGAACATCAAGATGTTCGGATAGCCAGAACCCTGCGACTTGTGGATGGTAATCGCAAAAGCGCTCTCTATGCAATCTTCCGCAAAATACGTCAACGGATAAAAGATGAACTTGGACTGTTTTTTGAGCATTACGAAAAGCTGGTCGTGACGCTCCGAACGCACGACAATACCGGTATCGCCATTGTACAGCTTGAACTCGTTTTGATTGCGGTTAAAAATCAGAACTTGTCCCACAAAATGCGATGCCGAACTTTGCGTCAGCGTTTCCGAAACAATCTGGTTCAAAACTTCGACTCCGCGATTGCCGCGACGTTCCGCCGAAAGGATTCGTGCCTTATCCGCTACACTCCAAAGCCTTTCGCAGACTTCACGCTGTTCTGGAGTCACGCACTCTGGAGGAATATCGGGATTGACTAACGCCGCCAATTCCAGCAACGGTGTATAAAACGTCTTCGTCCACTTGCGCACCAAACTTTCAACGGAGCGCAGTTCTTCTTTACGCGTAAGATTCCGTCCCGCATCTAAATCAAAAAAGCAAACGCTATCGCGCTCCTTCCAATAAGTTGCACGAGGATTAAATGCAACTCCATCAAAAGCGACTTTTTCGCCACGCTGGATTTTCCCGGCCAGCACACCGATTTTAGATTCATCGTTGAAGCGGTTGGAACGAATAAGTTTCACCACGAAATTGCGTTCAAATTCCAGAATGTTTCCGAGAACAGCCCCTGCATCTACCGATGGCAACTGTTTCGGGTCGCCCAAAATAAACAGCTTGAAGTTTCCGTTAGGCGGCAACGCCTGCAAGAACGCGGCAAAAAGTGACACGTCAATCATGCTCGCTTCGTCAATGATGTAAATCGCCTTTTCTGGGAGCGGATTGTTGGAATTAAAAGTAAACCCGCCCTTCGAAACGCTGTATTTCAAAAGCCGATGCAACGTGTAGCTAGATGTTTTTGCAAGCTTTTCTACAAAGTCAGGATGAGCATTCCGCACGGATTCCGAAATTTCTTGCAACGTATCATCCATACTTTCGATAAGACGATCCGCCGCTTTTCCACTAGGAGCCGCCATGAACAAATCCCAATTTATATAGTCCGCATCGTTTTCAAAAAGTTTCCACAACAAAAAACCGATAACGGTTGTTTTTCCGGTGCCAGGGCCACCCGTAATAATCAAGTTCTGAGTCACACCGCGAGCAATCACTTCTGCTTGACGGTCATCGAAATCTATCGGCGAATCTTCACGTAAAAGTCCACGAACAAACGTTTTCGCTTGCTGAATCGCACTCCCCCCAAGAGAGGCTTCCTTGAAAAATCCAGACTTAAAAATATTTTCGATGTACGTTTTATCTTCGAGATGCTTTGACGAAATCAAGTAACAGCATTGAGGCGTTTGCTGGAAATGAAGCAATGTCGCATCGCCGATAATTTGCTTGTAATTTTCCGAAAGAATATCGCGAACGCCATCGCGAATAATCGGCAAAAAAGCATCACTGCTCAAGTAGCAGCATTTTCTCTTGACACCTTTTAGCGCATCGCGACTTTCGGCCTGCACGACAAGCCCATTCCACTTTTGGCTCCACTTTGCATAAAGCAATTTTTCGTCTAGCGGAATACGCGTATTGCCATCATCCAAAAGCGAAAGATACAGATACAAGACTTTCTGGGCATTCACGCTCAAGGCAGGCCGTTGTTGCAAATCGCAAAGCAGTTTGTGCATTTTTTCGGCAATAGGGGAAATCCCCCGCATTTCGCGGAGCGCATCAAAAAATTCAGCAGCAGTTCCATTGACATTTACATTTTCGATAGCCATATCCACTCCTACACGCTACGACTCATCAAGCCGGCAACATTACTGTAACTTTTTTCAAGATCGCCAAAGCTTTTCCAAGTCTGGCAATAAATGCCGTTGGACGTATTTACCTTTGTGCCACGAACAAGCGCGTAATAAATACCACCAAAATGAGTCTCGAAAATTTGTTCTTCACTCATATCTTGATAGAACTGCTTAAGCCATTTTACTAGCAAATAACTGTAAAGCACGCGCTGCACAGAATAATCATCTTCAATTTTTTGTGCTAAGGCAGCCTTGTCGCCATATTCCGCATCGTCCATGACATCCGATTTCCAGTCCAAAATCGAATAGACATCTTCGCCATCATCGCCTTTACGCACAAACATCAAGTCAATGAAGCCTTTGCAAAAACGGTTCATCCAAGGCGACTCGCTCGAATCATGGCTATCCAAGTGGAAGCACATTTCGGCACGGCGAGATTTTGCAGGCAAGTCCTTGAGATTGAAATGTTTCCCGGTGGCAATGCTGCCGCGAATTTCGGGGAGTTCAGCATTCATCGTATTCCACACAAAGCTAGCCGTAAGTTCGTTCCACTCTGGATGGTCTTGAACGTGAATCGAATTTCCTTGATACTTTTCCGTAATCAAATTGCGGAGAGCAACATCTTCAAAGGCAGCCTTCTCGTCCGGCAAGTTTCCCACCGCTTCGAAATCGAGATTTTCAAAAACTTTGTGCAGAGCATCGCCTAAATTAGCACCCCGCGGATAATCCGCATCATCTGCCACAGCCGCATTTTTATCATAGTTTTCGCACGGCTGCACCAACGCATCCACATCATCAATCAAGATGCTATTGATTTCGGCAGAAAGCGACCTCGCAAGCGATTCATCAAATGCGTTTTCATACTGAGAATCATCTTCGCGATTGGTACGGTTCCCGTCAACCGAAATTTCCGCATTTTCGTAATCGTGTGATTCCGTCTTGCTTTCGATCTTGCGTTTTTTCGAAGCCAGACTGGAGTACGAATACTGATAAATGCAAGCTTCGTCCACCCTTTGCTGCAAGCGTTCAAAATCAGGCAACAAGCTCGTATCAGGAGTTTCGTTCTTGGCGTTCTGCAAAATCTGTGCCACCAGTTTTTTAAGTTTAACTTTGTCCATTGGGGCAAAAACATCACGTTCAGGCATTCGGGCATACTTTGTATGCGTCAAACGTTCAATGGCACTTGCCAAGAACGCAAACGGAGACGATTCCTTCAACGTCCATGCGCTATCACCATCATTTTCCTTATACCAAATTTTATACTGCGGAACAATCATCAAAGCTTCGGCTCTGGTATAGGCCACATAAATCAAGCGGCGCCATTCCGCATGATCTTCTTGCTTGCTGGTTTCATGAGAAAATTTCGCATCAAAACCAATAAATTTCTTCCCGTTGGCATTAAACGCATAAGGTTCGCGCTCCTTGCGGTTGCTATCGCCGCGAAGCCCGCCAGTAATAATCGCAATCGGGAAAGCAAGCCCCTTGGAAGAATGGATGGTCATCAAGTTCACGGCATCAAAATCGCTCCCCTTCGCCACCAAGTTTCCATCGGCGTCATCGACATCTTCCGATGCGTTCGCAAGCCCCTGCAAATGCTTTATAACTTCTTCTATCGAAACGTGATTGTTGTACAAATAGTCAAAGATGTAAGAGCCGATTTGCTTAATCTTCGCCAACTGCTGCAATGTGGCTGGCGTACTCAAGAACTTGTCGATTTCTGTTTCCTGATAAATGCTTTCTTGCAGTTCCGCCCAACGCCCTTTTGCAACTAGCCGACGCCATGCGATAAACAGCGACATCACACGCCCGGTCGGATTCACAAACGCTTCGTTTTCAACAGAATTCAGAGGCACTCTGAAAAAGTCCGTAATCAGAGCCTCATTCAGGAATTTTCGATTCCAGCTTGAAAAATCCGGTGCGTCAAGCGCTTTCAAAAGCGAAATCCAATGAGCACATTCCTTTCCGTAAAAAAGGTTCGTGTCTTTGTAACGGGCATAGGGAATGCCAAGCTGAGCCATGGCCGTTTCCATCGCTTCCATTTCACTTCTCGTTCGCGAAAGAATGGCAAAGTCCGAAAAGCGCACATTCCGCAATTCTTTTTTGTCTTTGTCAAAAACCTGCAATGACGTTTTCGAAGGATCATTAGCATCGGGAGCGCAGCATTCCACAATCTTACGCACCGCAAAATCGGCAAATTCAAATTCATCCGACAAGTCAGAAATCCACAAAGGCGGAGTCGGCTCGCCATTCAACGTAGGCGACAATTTTTTGCGTTCTTCGGGAGGCCTTTCGGAATCTTTAAAATCTCCATTTTCAAAGAAATCCCCTTGGAACAATTCATTGCAGGCATCTATGATATCATCACTGGAACGGTTGTTCGTCGAAAGGCGACGCCCATTTTCATCTTGAATTTCGGCGATGGCATGGCGGTAAACATCAACATCCGCGCCTTGGAACGAAAAGATGGACTGTTTCGGATCACCCACGACCACTATGTTGTTTTCACTGCATCCGCCTTTTTGCGGAACATTCAAGAAAATCGTCTTGAAAATGTCCCACTGCAATTGGTTCGTGTCCTGAAATTCATCAATAATCGCATAGCGGTAAGTTTCACGAAGCTTTTTGACAAGCCCGCCATTCCCATTCACGATAGAATCATGAACCGCATTAATCATGTCGCTAAAGGATTGCGACTTGCCTTGGCGTTTCTCATTCTGCCACAGTTTCACCAATTCTTCCACATGGTCGAAAATAAACTGCTGGAATGGCTTAATAGATTCTTTTTGCAAATCCCTGTCTTTGAGGTTAAAGAAGAATTCAACCGCAGCGTTCAATTCTTCGGACTTCCAGACTCCGCGCCATTTTTTCGTAAACGTACGCGGAAAAAGCTTGTCAGTACCATCAAAAGCCTTGATAGCCGCAATAAAATCTGAAATTTTTAACTTATTCGTTTTTGTCTTGAGTTTTTCTTCGTAAACTTCTTTTTTATTTTGCAACAAGACATTCCACGATTCACGCGCCCCGGGAATCCAATTCAAAAAACTTTCCAAAGTACTAAAATCGGGCGCATAGCATTCTACATCGCGGTCCAGCAAAAAATGATTCGCAGCGTTCACAAAATTCTTGATGAACAAATCCATCTTTAAACCAGACGAATTCATCAGATTCATGAAATCCGTTTCGAACGACCACTTGTCACGAATAAGCCTTTGGATGAGATTTTTTATACCGTCATCCGAAACCACATCCAAATTGAACGAAGAGCCCGCCTCGTATGCAAAGTCGTGCAACACTTTTTGGCAAAACGAATGAATCGTAAAAATCGGTGCCGTATGGATATTCTGCAATGCCTCGCGGTAGCATTCCAAATTTTCTTCAGCAATGCAATCTTCCATTTTTTGACGAATGCGGTCGCGAAGTTCGCCTGTAGCCTTGTCCGTATAAGTAACAATCAGAATTTTAGATAAGGGAATACCTACATGGCGTTTGTCGCCACGCACCAACTTAGCGACAAGCTGCTGGATGGTGTAAGTCTTGCCGGTTCCTGCCGATGCATCAATAAAAAGATTATCTCCAAAATGAAATTCATCAATATTGAATAAATTATTCTTCGTCATCAATCGCACCTCCCATATCCTTTTCCGCATTCCACAAGCCCGGAGTTAATTCTTTAAGCTTATTGACTTCTATATCCCAAATATCCTTAAAGTATTTTTCCGTAAATCCGCAAACGCTCTTGATATCAAAAAGTTTACGCCCGGCAAAATATTTCCATGGCGAATTATTTTCGTCTTTAAACGCTTTGAGATAATCGTCATAAGATTCAATTTTACCTTCAAGCACCAAGTCTATCGGGAGCACTTTGCTATAGCGGCCCCACTTGCCACATTCATCCATCTGTACCTTGAACATTTTCTGATAAATCTTGTCCAGCAATTTTTCTGCATTTTCTGGAGCAATGTCAATCCATTTAGATTGCCAAGTTGTCTTGGAATAGCACTCCACAAAGATTTTCGGCACCGGTTCTTTTTTGAATCCCGATTCACAAATCAAAGCCAAAGCTTGAATATAGCCCGCCAAGAAATGATACTGGTGTATATTGGCTCCAGCCGTACCGATTAAATGGATACAGTTTTCGTTTTGCACAAATAAAGGAATATTCCCTACCAAAGTCCAATCTTTCAACTTCAACTCGATAGTTCGCCTTCCATATTCAAACTCGGACTTTTTATACTTACCTTCAATAAAATTCGCAAGACTATTGGAATCAACACAAATGTTGTCCCAAACGCGATTGCCAAAAGAGTTCTTAGGCAAAAGCCCCTTGGAAACCGCATAAACACGAATGTCATCTTCGGTTTTCAGATGCTCATTTTCATAAACGCCCAACTTTTGAGCTAGGAGCATACGGCGCAAAATCGATTCCTGCAAGTTATCCGAAACGATGGGTTCAAATTCCGTTTTTTCAGGGTCTTCTTTTTCTTCTTCGATTTGCATCATCTGACCCACGCGGAACTCGAAGGGATCTTTCAAGAACTCCTTGAACTGATAAATGCTGGCTTGTTCCGGCAAACGCGGATCTCCCCCGTCATCTTCGTTCGGCGTAAAATTGACAACGTCATGGTCATCGCCAAATTTCAAATGGGCATTTTTATTGCGAATCTCTCGATGCGTAAAAAGATTATTCCAAGGGCGAGTTTCGTCAAGCGGAACATTTATATCGGGCCATAAATTCTTGAGCACCGCAGCATCTTTTTCGCCAGAGGCCCTGACCGCATTTTTCAAGAATCCGCGGATATCATTCACAATCGACGACGGATAAAAATCTTCGTCCTTCTGCAAATCCTTGTTCACATAACTGATAAAGAACCCGTCCGAAGTGCTCATGAGTTCGCAAAGGAACGCATAACGGTTTCTGCTTACAATAGAATCGTCACCCGGCCATGGGCGGCAAGAATTTCGCAAATCAAGCGTCCCGGAATTCCGCACACCGGGGAAATTCGCCGCATCGGCCCCCATAAAGAACAAATACTTTGTCGGTACAATGCGGTTCGGAGCGAACTTCATAAAAGTAAGCCCGTTGATGAACACGTTTCCGCAACTGAATTCCGAACTGCGAGCCGCATAAAGCAGAGTCTGCGAAAGGCACTTGAACGAAATCGTCGCGCTCCCGGCAAAATACTGGTATTCCAGATTTTCGCGAGCAGACGCAATCGCTTGGTAAATCACGCTCTCGCCCGCCAATTCCTTAGGCGGATTACCCATGCAAAGCCAAGAATCCAAGAATTGGTAAACCGCAGAAAGATTTTCCGCCGATACGCCATCCGTACCGTATTTCTTTGCCCAAGCCTCCTTGTCCATCCAACATTCAAGCGAATCAATGGCATCGACAAAGCGATACAATGAATTGCTGTCGCTACTGCTGATGTCGCTATAAGGCTGAATTTCGCCACTTTCGGTCATTATGCCGCCATAGCTAAACTTCGAAAGCAGCATACGCCTAGTCGCTGTCGTCCAAGATTCTTCGCGACGCAAGACTTCATTCTCTTCAACAATGCGGTCGCGGTAAACGTTCATGTTAGTCGCCCAAGATTCCCAATTCGAAATCTCGTCCGCATGGATTTTGCGGACATTCTGCACCACGGGATTTCGCACCAACGCAAAGAAATCCGGCCTCGAAAGCGTTCCCTTTTCGCGAATCGCAAAAAGAATCGAAAGCGCATTCGAGGTCAACGAATCACGGGAAGCCGAATCGACAATGCTGAACGGAATATGGAACCCATCACGAGTCTGGTCAAAAACTTGGAAAATCGCCGTGCGGTAATCGTCTATATTCGGCGACACCACGAGAATATCCGCAATATTCGCTTTGGGATGGCCCAGTTCATCCTTTTCCGAAAGCAAACGGCAAACATGCGAATGCAAAGCCTCGACTTCGCGAATCTTCGACGGAGCCGTCGTCACGCAAAAAGATTCATCTTTCTCAAATGGAACTTTATCTAAGATATTCGCATTTTCATTAAAGCAATTCTTTCTGTTCGCAATCATCCACTGCACATTATGCAACAACGTATCGCACGGCATTTCGCTATTCCGGTCAACAATCGAATCGCCATCAAATACAAAGTTGTAATCCGTCGCAATGCTCCAGAGCTTGATGTTGTCGCGGCCCGCTTTGCCCCAATAACGCAAGAGTTCATTTTCATCTTCGTCTATCCATTCGCTTTCATCCGTCGGGTCTGTCGCAAGCCCCGGAAGCGAAAGACGCATGCTGTCTAACGGTTTACAGGCTCCGCTACAATCTTCCCAAAACGCCATGCAAGGGTTTTGAATAAACGCATAGACCTCATGATTCTTGGAGAATTCTTGCAAAATGACACGATAAAACTGCCCCATTCCCGAAAGCCCGAAAATAAAAACGGGAAGGTCGCTATCGTAATGGAAGTTCACCTTGCCTTTCTTATCCTTGCAAGCTTCGTACAGATAAGGGAGCGTCAAATAAGTAACGCTTTTGCCATTTTTTTCCGCGGACTTTTCAAACACTTGCGACAGCAAGGATTTTTCACCGCCATCTGCATGGAACAACGCCGAATACAACTTGCGCTGCCATTCTTCGTTCGGAGACGGCGTTTTATCACGCATCACAAAGAAATCGCGCAGTGCCCCCTGCTTCCAGCAATCAAGAATACCATCGGCATTTGCACCCGTCTCACTATCTGCGATAAATCCGCTTGGGCGGCTCGTCTCGTACTCCAAGAAAAGCCCCGCCATCATATTTGCAAAGTCGAAAAGCCGGTTTTCGTCGATGGCGCCATCGCTTTCGAGGTAAGACTTAACGCTTTCGCCCAGCAGCTCATAGTTGAATTTTTCGTCCGTTTTCTGTTGCAAATACGAAATAATCACATTCGCCAGCATATCCGAAGAAAGCTTTTTGAGTTGGTCGTTCTCGCCCA